>ERZ791734.40-NODE-40-length-232524-cov-8.722647_pt1 | contig 232524 bp, 211 predicted proteins | sample MGYA00509953_ERZ791734 | MGnify/ENA primary metagenome ERZ791734 (study PRJEB30046, sample SAMN00792038) | human gut metagenome | study: EMG produced TPA metagenomics assembly of the A metagenome-wide association study of gut microbiota in type 2...
GTCTGTCTGTCTGTCTGTCTGTCTGTCTGTCTGTCTGTCTGTCTGTCTGTCTGTCTGTCTGTCTGTCTGTCTGTCTGTCTGTCTGTCTGTCTGTCAAGATTGTCCCCGTTTTAGCTGTTTGTGTCAAGTCTTTTTCTGCGTTTTTTGTATAAATTTGTGTTGTAATTACAGCATCCTTGTCTTTGATTAATCCATGAGCTTTTATCGGAGTATCAGGGTTTGTTATTATATCATTTGCGTTAATAATTTCAAATTGATCCGGATTATGTTTATCAACATATGTAATTGGCACAGCCATATATTCAAAATAATCACATGGTATATCCGCTGTTTTGTCAACATTGATTGCATCATAGTTATCATATTTAGGATATTCTTCTTCATTACCATAGTATTTTTTGTAAAGCACCAATTCTTCATGTCTTTTGGTATAATCCAAATTTGTAAACCACCTTACTCCCTTAACACGAATAAACTTTCTTCCATTTTCATCTTCCCCACAACCTGAAGCTTTTAGAGGATAATCATCCGGAACATAAAACTTTCTATCTCCGCTATGTATGCTTGCACCAAGCCACATTTTATTATCTTTTATTAATGGAAAAATTTCTTTGTATGTTATAGCATTAACATTACCTATTATTAAAAAATTTTTCTCGTATTCTATAAGTTGTGCCACATATTCTCTAAAAAGACTAAAAGGCGGGTTAGTAATGACGACATCTGCCTGTTTCATATATTCTATACATTCATCAGAACGAAAATCGCCGTCACCTTTTAATTTTTTTACACCACTATTTTTAGATTTTAACAAATTGTCAATATCGCTGTCCGAAACACCTCTGCCGTTAGCCATCGGAACTTCGGAAATATCCATTACATAACCATTACCTCTTTTTATAGGTTCTTCATTCCACCCAACCAAAGTAAGATGTTGTCCGACTATGGGAGATGTGCTATACGAAGTACAGATTAATCTCTTTAATTTTAAATAATTGAAATTTCTTAAAAAAAATTTACAGAAATTACTCTCAAACGGATCATCACAGTTACATAATACGGTTTTATTTTTGAATTTATCTTCGTAATGATTAATTTCCGCTTGGATGACTTCATAACTGGTATAAAATTCATCTTTTTTTGCATTTTTCGCTTTAGATAAGCCACTATTCTTTGCCATGTCTTTCCCTCTATCCGTTATATAAATTTCACAACACTATAGGGTTACTATAACACACTTTTTTCGTTATATCAACAAATTTAGTGAATTTATTTCACTAAATTATACTATTTCGCCAATGATTGTGAAATATTTTAACATTTGTATCAAAACAATGGCATAAAAAAACGGTGAGCATATGCCCACCGTTTTTGTGTTTAGCTTTTTTAATTTGAAATTAGTCTGAAGATAATCAAGCTTTTAAAATTAAAATATTTAACCTCAGTTACGAGAAATTAAACTAAAACAATAAAAATTCAATTAATTATTCAGCTGCTTTTCTTTTTGCAAAACATTCGCTGCAATAGTAGCTTTTGCCTTCAACAGGCTTGAAAGGAATCTTTGCAGTTCCGCCGCATTCAGCGCAAACGGTTTCAAAGAATTCTCTCTCTGTCTTGGCAGCATTTTTACGAGCCTGTCTGCAAGCCTTGCAACGCTGTGGTTCGTTTGTGAAACCCTTTTCAGCGTAAAATTCCTGCTCTCCTGCAGTAAAAACAAATTCGTTTCCGCATTCTTTGCAGACAAGTGTCTTATCTTCGTACATTGGTATTTACCTCTCTTTTTCTACCTCTCGGAGGTTAGTTTGTTGCCCCGTGCGGAGTTGCACCGCAATACTGTTAAGGACAAATATTAATTTTCGGTTCACCGCTCAGCCGACATTCAGACCGCCGTGAACCTTTTTTCTTGCTCTTTGCAAGGCATTGTCAACCGCCTTTTCGGTTACGGAAAGCTTTTCTGCAATTTCCTTATAACTCAAGCCGTTGCCGTAGAGCATAAGAACATCGTATTCGGACTTTGACAGCACACTTTGAAGTCGCAACAGCAACTGGTCAAGCTGTTCTCTGCACATCAAAAGTTCTTCGGGAGTTTTGGCGGAATCTTCAATTGACTCGCCCACATCGTCCATCGGAACAATGCTTGATGAGGGAATGGCTTTTTTCTGTTCTCCCCGTCTGATTATAGAAATAAATCTTCTTTCAACAACAACCGACATATAGCTTTTAAAGCTTGCACCGCCGTTTTGGTCAAAGGCTTTGCAGGAACAAAGCAGTCCCACAAGTCCTTCCTGAACAAAGTCATTGTGTTCATAACCCTCTGCCGAAAACTTTCGTGCAATTATGCTGATTGTGTCAAGATATCTTACGACAAGCTCATCAAAAGCACGGTCATCACCAAGACTCACAAAATGTGCAAGCTGTGCGTCGGATAAAGTACCGTAGGATTTTTGCAATTCGGTCATAACCTGCCCCTAATACTTATTCTTATACGCTTAATAGTATAACAAAAACGCACAAATGTCAACAACCCGAAAGCAATTTCTGTAATATTGCATTATGATATGGAAATTATTTGTGCAAAATAGCTGAAATAAAGTCGGAATTACATACATTATGAAACTTGTTAAGAGAAGCAGAAAATGTTATACTTTATATTATTAATTTATTACGATTTTTATTTATCGGTTCGGGGGAATTTTTATGGTTGTTACCTGCAACAGTTTTGGCGTGAGCGGTATGGACGGCTACAAGGTTGAGCTTGAGGCATCAATGTACAACGGCACACGGGAATTTGATATGGTCGGTCTGCCCGACGCCGCCGTGCGTGAGAGCAAGGACAGGGTTCTCAGTGCATTAAAGAACTGCGGATTCAGATATCCTGCCGCACATATGACCGTGAACCTTGCCCCTGCCGATATAAAAAAAGAAGGTCCTATTTACGATTTGCCGATTGCGGTTGCAATTCTTATACTGCTCAATCAGATTAAGAGCAACATCTCCGACTGCGCATTCATCGGCGAGCTTTCGCTTTCGGGAGAAGTCAGAGGAATCAACGGAGTTCTGCCCATGGTAATCAAGGCGAAGGAATGCGGTATAAAGAAAATTTATGTTCCAAAAGCCAACGCAAGCGAGGGCGCTGTTGTTGACGGAATTGAAGTGTATGGTATTGACAACATTCTTCAACTGAAAGATTATCTCAATCACATTCTCGAACCTGCACCCGCAAAGCCGAATACACACTCACCGAAGGAAGAGCAGGACTACATTCCGGATTTTTCCCAGGTTAAAGGTCAGCTTGAGGTGAAGCGTGCGCTTGAAATTGCCGCTGCCGGCGGTCATAATATTCTGCTCATAGGCCCTCCGGGTTCGGGCAAAAGTATGCTTGCAAAACGGGTTCCGTCAATTCTGCCCGATATGAGCTTTGACGAAATGATTGAAACGACAAAAATCCACTCAATTGCAGGAACGCTAAAGCATGACGGACTTATCACAACACGGCCGTTCCGTTCGCCTCACCACACGGTAACGCCCGTAGGACTCGGCGGAGGAGGTACGGGAACTATCAGACCGGGTGAGGTTTCACTTGCAAACAACGGTGTGCTGTTCCTTGACGAGCTGCCCGAATTTTCAAGAACGGCGCTCGAGGTACTCCGTCAACCGATTGAGGACGGCTCTATCACAATTTCAAGAGCAGGTCAGAAATGCACCTATCCGTGTTCGATTATGGTGGTTGCCGCAATGAACCCATGTCCGTGCGGATATTACGGTGATCCGACAAGAAAATGCACCTGTTCGGAACAGAAGATAAAGCGCTACCTCAACCGCATTTCGGGTCCGCTTCTTGACCGTTTTGATATCCATGTAGAAGTGCCTGCCGTGAAATTTGAAGAACTGCGTGACACTTCATCTGCCGAATGTTCAGCCGACATCAAAAAGAGAGCCGACAGAGCAAGAGAAATTCAGCGTGAAAGATTTAAGGGCAGTAAAACAACCTGCAACGCAAAAATTAACGCAGAGCAGTTTGAAAAGGTCTGCATAATTGATAAAGAGGCTGAACAGACGCTCAAAGACGCTTTTGAAAGTCTTGGACTTACCGCAAGAGCGTATGACAGAGTTTTGAAAGTTGCAAGAACCATTGCCGATTTGGACGAGTCGGAAATAATCCGCTCCGAGCATGTCCTTGAGGCGGTTCAATACCGCAGTCTTGACCGCAAATATTGGGCAAAATAAGACTTATACCTTACACAAAAATTTAAAATATCACTTTTAAAAAGTACGGCTTTATGCTATACTACTATAGTGTGACATCAAAGCGATGTTGCAGTTTCATGACACAGGAGGTTTTTTATAATGGAAATTACAAAGAATTCAATAATCGGTGATGTTCTTGATCAGTACCCCGACACAGCAGAGCTTTTCTTCAGCATCGGTATGCACTGCCTTGGCTGTCCTGCATCACGAGGCGAAACGATTGAAGAGGCTTGTATGGTACACGGTGCAGATGCAGACGCACTCGTTGCAGACCTTAACAAGGCAATTGCATAATGAACGGCGCATCTGATTTTTCGCTTGATAACCGTCTTGCACTTTGTGCGGACTTTGTGCGTGACGGAGCAAAGGTTGCCGATATTGGCACAGACCATGCCTATCTTCCGGTATGGCTGTGCCGTATTGGCAGATGCAACACAGCGATTGCCGCAGACATCAACCCCCTGCCCCTTGAACGGGGAATTGAAACAATTAACAACAGCGGTCTTAACAATCAAATTGAAGCAAGGCTTTCAAACGGTCTTGAAAAAATTTCGGGCGATGAGGCTAATGACATAGTAATTGCAGGAATGGGCGGAGAACTCATTTCGCAGATTATCGAAAACTGGGAGTATTCAAAGGACAGGTCAAAGCACTTTATTCTTCAGCCTATGACCAAAAGTGAAGAGCTTATGCGTTGGCTGTTTGCAAACGGTTTCAGCGTTGTCAAGCGTGACTGCTGTACTGCCGCAAACAAGTGCTACACTGTAATTCTTGCCGAATACAGCGGTGAGGTTCGCACGGTATCCGAAAGCGACCTTTTTCTTTACGGGCTTGATCCGAAAAACAACTCCATGCACCGCAGATTTATTGAAGGCTGTGTGCGCAGACTTTTAAAACAGGCTAAGGGCAACCCTGTCTGTGCCGAAACCGCACGCATTCTTGAGGAGAGCTTTAAGTGAAAACCATAAACGATATACTTAATTTTTTTGAAGAATTTGCGCCCTGTGCAACTCAGATGAGTTTTGACAACGCAGGGCTTATTGTGGGCGACAAATACACAGCCGTAAGCCGTGTGCTTGTCGCTCTTGACATTACGGAAGATGTTGTGAATGAGGCGGAAAGTCTGGGATGTGAGCTGATTATCAGTCATCATCCCGTAATTTTTGCCCCTATAAAAAGGCTTTCGCCTTCTTCCGTTCCCTATCTGCTTGCACAAAAGGGCATTTCTGCCGTTTGTATGCACACCAACCTTGATCTCGGAGAAAAGTTCGGAGTGAACATCTGCCTTGCAGACGCACTCGGAGTCAAAAACCCCGTGCTGTCGGGGCTTGGCGAGTGTATGTTCACGGGCGAGCTTGAAAGCGAAACCGATATTCACGATTTTGCAAAGCTTGCAAAGAAAAATCTTGACTGCAAGGGACTTCGCTACACTGACATTAAAGACAGGGTTAAAAAGGTTGCCGTATCGTCGGGTGCAGGCGGTTCAAATGTGTTTGATGCAGCTTTGGCGGGTGTTGATGTGCTTGTCACAGGAGAAATCAAGCACCATGAGATTATCGCCGCAAATTCACTCGGAATTGACATTATTGACGCAGGTCACTTCAAAAGTGAAGATATTGTAATTTTACCGCTTGTAAACAAGCTTTCAAAAGAATTTTCCGAGATTGTTTTTACAAAATCGCAATCCTGTGACGATATGATTAAATTTATTTAACCTGTAAGCATCATTATCAAAATATTTGTTGCATAATTTGTTACAATTTGATATAATGATACGGTAAATTACTATATGTGGTAGTGCGCCGTCTGTACGCACCGCAAAATGAGGTATTATGAGAATCAGAAAAAAGAAATGGGCAGAACCGGAGCTTTCCGTTTGCAATTTTTATGTAAAGAATCCAGAAGAAAACGCCGGAAAATGGATGCAGGCTTTCAAAAAGGAACAGCCGTTGTATCTTGAAATCGGCTGTGGCAAGGGCGGTTTTGCGGGACAGCTTGCGCTTAAAAATCCCGACAAAAATATTATTGCACTTGACATCAAGGTTGATATGCTCGGCGTCGGCAGAAGAACAATTGTAAAGCTTTTTGAGGACGCCGGCAAAACGCAGGATGATATTACAAATCTTTTACTTGTAAAATACAATGTTGAAATGCTTGACAAAATCATTACGGCTGACGATAAGATTGACAGACTTTTCATCAACTTCTGTAATCCGTGGCCGAGAGCAAAGCACAAAAAGCGCAGACTTACATACTACAAAAAGCTTGGAATGTACAAAACATTCTTGAAGCCTGACAGCGAAATCCGTTTCAAAACCGATGATGACGAGCTGTTTGACGAAAGTCTTGAATACTTTGAGCAGAGCGGATATGAAATTTTGTATCTCACCCGTGATTTGCACGCAAGCGATGTTACCGATAATATTGAAACAGAGCATGAAAAAATGTTCTCCGAAGAGGGCATAAAAATCAAGTATCTTATTGCAAGACAAAAGCCTTGACAGCCCCATAAATAAAGACGGGAGGGATTTTTGTGAAGATTAAAAAGCTGATTTCGGCTTTGGTTCTCGGTTCAATGCTTGTCGGTTTGAGCGGTTGCAACATCACGGATTTCAGCGCAGAAAATCTTCTTCGTCCTCCTAAGGCAGTCGGAGATGAGGCTGAAATTGAACAGCTTATTGCCAAAACGGCTGACAGCGGTTATACGCTGAAATATCCTAAAAACGGAAAATTCCGCAGTGCAATCATCATGACCGACCTTGACGGAAACGACAGCAACGAGGCTGTTGCATTTTTTCGCAACAGTGCCGAAACTTCTTCGGTTCATATGCTTGTCATGTACTCAAAAGACAATTCGTGGAAAATTGCGTCCGACAATATCTTTGAAACCACCGATATTGACAGCGTTGACTTTGCGGATTTAACCGGCAACGGAAAGGCTGAAATCATCGTTAATTCAACAACCTACACTCCGAATGTCGGCAAGCTTTCCTGCTACTCCTACTCGGAAGGCAAGACAAACGAAGTGGGTTCGGGACAAAGCTGTTCAAGCTTTGTTACGGGGGATTTTGACAATGACGGAACAAGCGAGATTATGTCGCTTGTTCTCTACACAACCGAAAACGAGGCTCTTGCGTCAATGCTTGATTACAACGAGGACAGCAAAAGCCTGTATGCCAAAGCAATGGCAAACATGGATCCGAATGTTGTAAAGTACAAGAACATTGCCGTTACAAAGCTTGATAACGATATTACGGGAATTGTCGTTGACGGAACTTCCGCAAATGAGGTTACGAACACACAGGTTATTTTTTACAGCCGTGACCTTGCAATTCTGCGTAATCCTCTTTTTAAAGAAAAAGCAAAAAATATAACCCGGCGTTCATCGCAGGTCATCTGTTCGGACATTGACAAGGACGGAAAGCTTGAAATTCCCGTTACGCTTGATTTGCCGAAACAGAGCGGTGACAGCAAAAATATTTATGCCGACAAAATCATTTGGAACAGCTTTGACGCACCCAAGGAGGCGCTTGTTGCAAAACAGGCGGTAATCATAAATTACGATTATATGTTTATGATGAACTATGCCGATAAGTGGAGCGAAAACAAGGTTACGGCAATTACCGACCTTGAAAGCGAAACCACCTCATTCTATGCATGGAACGGCACTAAGCTTGACACGGAGCTTTTTGAAATAAAGGTGTTCCCCGTAAGCGAATGGGAATCGGGCAAATCGGATGATTTTACGCTGATTACAAAAGACGATAAATATGCATACACATTTAATAATATAAATCCCGACACACAGATTTCGCTAAGTGATGACGAAATCAAGACAGGTTTTTCCACACTTGATCAGTCGGGAATCTGATCACAGCAACGGAGGTTTTGATATGAAAAAAATTCTTGTTTGTGAGGATGAAGCGGCAATTCGTGACTTTGTCGTTATCAATCTTACAAGGGCAGGCTACGATGTAGTTGAGGCAGACTGCGGCGAGGCGGCTTTGCAGAAATATGAAGAAAACAACGGCGATTTTGATGTTGCGATTCTTGATGTTATGATGCCGGGTATTGACGGTTTTCAGGTTTGTAAGGAGTTGAGAAACCGCAACGGCGGAATCGGAATTATTATGCTTTCGGCAAAAACTCAGGAAATGGACAAGGTAACAGGACTTATGCTCGGTGCAGACGACTATGTTACAAAGCCTTTCTCACCGAGTGAGCTTCTTGCAAGAGTTGATTCACTCTACAGAAGAGTTGCGCTTGCGCAGTCACATTCCGAAAACAACTTTAAAGAAGAACTTAAATCGGGCGAGTTCACACTCAATCTTCGTAACCGTGCGCTTATGAAGAGCGGAAAGATGATTGAACTCACACAGGTTGAATTCCAGATTATGGAGTACTTCTTCTCGAATCCGGGTGTTGCTCTTGACAGAATCGACATTCTCAACCATGTATGGGGAGATGCTTATGTCGGCGAGGATAAAATTGTCGATGTTAATATCCGCAGACTCAGAATGAAGGTTGAGGACGAACCTTCAAATCCTAAACATATCATCACGGTTTGGGGACTCGGCTACAAGTGGGATTCAGGCGAATAACTTTGCAAAACAGCCTGTATAAAATTTATACAATCTAAAGAAGGAGGGCGGCAACAATTTTTAAGGGTATTTCAAAAAGATGGATGCTCAACACATTGAGTGTTATACTGACAATCATAATCCTTATTGTTGTCAGCCTTATTTTCATTGTTACATATATTTTTCAAAACAGCGTTGAACAGAACCTGAACACAAAAAGCAACGAACTTTCACTTGTCTTTTCGGGATTTCAGAGCGACAGTTCAACCTCGTTTACGGCGTCTGCCCGTGATTATGTTGAAAACTTTGACAAAAAAGAAGAAATGGAGGTTCTTGTAATCAATTCCTCCGGCAGAGTTGTCATGACTTCAACAGGATTCACCCCCGATGACAACGAGCAGATTCCCGATTTTAATGATGCACTCTCAAACGAAAACGGCTGTGCATATTGGAACGGCAAGCTTTCATCGAACGAAAGTGCAATGAGCCTGACAAGAATCATCACCAACGAAAACGGAACCTGCGTAGGTGCGGTAAGATACATTGTTTCCATGGAACAGGTCAACACGGCAATTGTGCTTGTTTCTGCGGCAGTTATTGCGTGCGGTCTTGTTATCATCGCTCTTGTAATATTGTCGGGACTTATGTTTATCCGTTCAATCGTTACCCCGATAAGAAAACTTTCGGAGATTTCAAGTAAGATTGCCCACGGCGATTTTTCACAGGTAAAGAAGATTGAGTACAAATACGATGATGAAATCGGCGACCTCTGCGATGCAATAAGCGATATGGCTCTTGATTTGCAGACAGCCGATCAGATGAAAAACGATTTTATTTCACGAGTATCACACGAGTTGCGTACTCCGCTTACAGCGATTAAGGGCTGGGCTGAAACAATGCAGCTTTCCGAAAGAGGAAAGCTTGACCGCAAAACCTTTGACCGTGGTATGGGAGTTATTATCAGCGAAAGCTCACGCCTTACAAGCATTGTAGAAGAGCTTCTTGACTTCAGCCGTATTCAGAGCGGAAGAATGAAGCTCATCAAGGAAAAGCTTGACATTCTTGCCGAATTTGACGATGCGGTTTACTTCTTAAAGGAAAGAGCCGTTACAGAGGGCAAGCATCTTCTTTATGATGAACCCGAGGTTGTTTATCCTGCCGTTTACGGCGATAAAAACAGGCTCAAGCAGGTTTTCCTCAATGTGCTTGACAATGCGTTGAAATACACACCAAAGGGCGGTGTTGTTGCCGCTCAGGTAATCTACAACAAAGATGAACCCGATATTATCAAGATTGTAATAACCGACACGGGTTGCGGAATTTCTGCCGAGGATCTTCCAAAGGTTAAGGAAAAATTCTACAAAGCAAACCAGACTGTCGGCGGTTCGGGAATCGGACTTGCGGTTGCCGATGAGATTATGAACCTCCACAACGGTTCACTTGATATCGAAAGCGGAGAGGGTGTCGGCACAACCGTAACGCTCACCTTCCCTGTGTATAAAGAGGGCAGTGAAAACTCACTTCCCGAAAACATTAAACTTTAATCTTATTTCTCTGTGCAACCTAATACAGAAAGGAACAGCTAATGGCTAAAAATACTACTAAAAAAATCACCTCAATCGGCGGCAGTGCCCTGATTGAGGGCATTATGATGAGAGGTCCGAAACGCACAACCGTGTGTGTTCGTACCGCACCCGACAAAATTTACAGCGAGGATATAAGCATAAACACAATTCCCTCAAAATGTAAGTTTTTCAGGCTTCCGTTTTTCAGAGGAATTGCAGGTCTTATTGACTCAATGCGACTTTCCTACAAAGCGCTTATGCTCTCTGCCGATAAGGCAATTGAATCAACCGAAATCGAAGAAGAACCGTCAAAGCTTGAAAAATGGCTTGACGATAAATTCGGCGACAAGCTTGTTAAGGTTATGATGGTAATTGCGTCAATCCTCGGTGTTGCGTTTGCCGTTGGCCTTTTCTTCTTTGTCCCCTCTTTCCTGTTTGACCTCAGTGCAAATGTTGTGCCGGCTTTCAAGGGTGACGGCGGAAACGCTGTTTTCTGGAAGTCTGTTTTTGAGGGTGTTCTCAAGATTATTCTTTTCTTACTTTATATTATAGTATGTTCACAAATGACAGAAATGAAAAGGGTGTTTATGTACCACGGTGCCGAGCACAAGACAATTTTCTGTTACGAAAACGAAGAAGAACTCACAGTTGAAAATGTTAAAAAGCAGAGCCGTTTTCACCCGAGATGCGGAACAAGCTTTATGGTTCTTATGCTGATTGTCGGCATCCTTGTCGGTCTTTTCGTTCCTGTTGCACCTTTCGGCATCGGATTTTTAAGACCTGTATTCAAGATTCTTCTTCTCCCCGTTTCATGCGGAGTCGGCTATGAGCTTATCAAAATCTGCGGTAAGCACGACAATGCCGTAACAAGAATCATTGCCGCTCCCGGACTTTGGGCACAGAGAATCACAACAAAAGAGCCTGATGACACTATGATTGAAGTTGCAATTGAGGCTATCAAGGCTGTTATCCCCGAGGACGGCTCGGACATTGTAAGCAAGTAATGACTGTAAACGAAATTTATCAAAGCGGACTTAAACTGCTTGAAAATAATAATATTGAAAATTCAAAATTTGAGGCGCAAAGTCTTTTACAAAAGGCTTTTTCGCTTGACAGAGTCGGCTTTATCATGCACAAAACTGATAAAGCCGATGAAAACTGTTCACATAACTTTTTAAAATTTATAGAAAAACGAATTTCAGGCGAGCCGTTGCAATATATTCTCGGTGAATGGAGCTTTATGGGATTCGATTTTAAGGTGGGCAGAGGTGTGCTCATTCCCCGTGATGACACGGAAGTGGTTGTCAATCTCTGCATTGATTTTCTCGAAAACAGAACCGATAAAAAAACGGTTGACCTCTGTTCGGGAAGCGGTGCAATTGCCGTTGCACTTGATAAAATTTCGGGTGCAGAAGTTACGGCAGTTGAAATTGACGAAACCGCTTTTTCATATCTTGAAACAAATGTAAAAGAAAACAATTCGTCAGTAAAGCCCGTTATGGCTGACGCTCTCAAAATCTGCGATACATTTGCAGACGGTGAGCTTGACCTCATTGTTTCAAATCCGCCTTATATAAAATCAGCCGACATCGAAACACTTCAAAAAGAAGTTCGGCTTGAACCAAGACTTGCACTTGACGGCGGCGAGGACGGCTGCGATTTTTACCGTGAAATAGTGAGCCGTTGGAGCCGTAAACTCAAAAAAGGCGGTGCACTTGCATTTGAACTCGGAGAAAATCAGGCTGACGCAGTAAAGGCACTTATGACTGACAAAGGCTTTTCGGATTTTAAAATTTCACTTGACTTTGGCGGTGTGCAGAGGGCGATTATTGGGACTTTGCTCTGATTTTAGAAATTTTGTTCGATAAAATTACCGCCAAATTATTGCATTTTCCCCTCACATATTTTATAATCTTAGTGTGAACATAACCGCCGTTGAAGTGACGGTTATGTTACAGACCGAAAAACATCAGCTCCCATTGCGGAGTACGGAGGTATATAAAATGGCAGTAGATAAAAACAAAGCGCTTGAAACTGCGCTCACACAAATTGAAAAACAGTTCGGCAAGGGTGCTGTAATGCGTCTTGGCGAAAATAAACATATGAACATTGAACACATCTCAACAGGTTCGCTTTCGCTTGATATTGCACTCGGAATCGGCGGACTTCCCCGCGGAAGAATTGTTGAGATTTACGGACCTGAATCTTCGGGTAAAACAACACTTTCTCTCCACTGCATTGCAGAGGGACAGAAAAACGGCGGCAATGTTGCATTTATTGATGTTGAGCATGCACTTGATCCGACATATGCGGCAGCTCTCGGTGTTGATGTTGATTCACTCCTCGTTTCACAGCCGGACACGGGTGAAGACGCTCTTGAAATTGCCGAGGCGCTTATCCGAAGCGGTGCTATTGATGTTATCGTAATCGACTCTGTTGCGGCTCTTGTTCCGAAGGCTGAAATTGAGGGCGAAATGGGTGACAGCCATGTAGGTCTGCACGCAAGACTTATGTCACAGGCACTGCGTAAACTCGCAGGCGCAATTTCAAAGTCAAACTGCGTTGCAATCTTCATCAACCAGTTGCGTGAAAAAGTCGGTGTTGTTTACGGCAACCCCGAAGTAACAACAGGTGGTCGTGCGCTCAAGTTCTACAGCTCCGTTCGTATTGATATAAGAAGAGTTGAAACCCTTAAATCAGGCGGTGAAATGGTCGGTTCACACACAAGAGCAAAGGTTGTAAAAAACAAGATTGCTCCTCCGTTCCGTGAAGCTGAATTTGATATTATGTACGGTGAAGGCATTTCCCGTGAGGGCGAGCTTCTTGACCTTGCCGTAAAGGCTGAGGTTGTTCAAAAAGCAGGAGCATGGTTCAGCTATGACGGCAGACGACTCGGACAGGGGCGTGACAAGGTCAAGGAACTTCTCAAAACTGACAAGGAGCTTGCTGCTGAAATTGAGAAGAAACTCTGGGAAAATATTGACAAGCTTTATGAACGCAAAAAGCCTGCTCCAAAGGTAAAAATTACCGAAGTTCCGTCTGCAAACCAAGAAATCAAGCCTGATTCTGCGGATAAGGCAGAGAAAAAGAGCGGTGCAAAAATTGATGTTCTGGTTGACGACTGATGCTTATAACCGCAGTTGAACCACGAAGAAAGGCGATGTGTGCGCTCTACATTGACGGCGAATATGTTATGAATCTTGACGCACGCACAGTTATTGAAAACCGATTTGATGTCGGCAGAGAGATTGATGACGAGGAGCTGCACGAGATTATCAGGCTAAGCAATGAGCGCCGTGCAAAGGAAAAGGCTTTGTGGCTTATTTCCTATCGTGACCACTCAAAAAAAGAACTCACCGACAAGATAAAACGCACCTGTGACGAGGAATCGGCGGAAAAGGCTGTTGAGCGAATGGAAGAACTCGGTCTTGTAAATGACGAAAACTTTGCAAGACGATATGCCGAACAGCTTTTGTTTTCAAAACATAATGCTCCGAGAGGTGCGGTAAGACAGCTTGTTCAAAAGGGAATTGACCGTGAACTTGCAGAAGAGATTATCGAAGAAATCGACTTTGATCCGTGTGACGGAATAAGGGCGGTTATCGACAGAAAATATAAAAACATAAATGATGAAAAAATAAGGCGAAGAGCCGTTGCCGCTCTGCAAAGGATCGGATACGGATGGGATGACATTAAGACCGTCCTCAGAGAATACACAGAGGAAGACTGATTATGAATTATAAAGTAGGCATTGTATCACTCGGTTGTGCAAAAAATCAGGTTGACGCCGAGATGCTTTTGTACACACTCAAGAACAGAGGATTTATTATTGTGAACGATCCGGCAGATGCGGACGCAGTAATTGTAAATACCTGCGGATTTATCGAAAGTGCAAAGCAAGAAAGCATTAACGAAATTATCGAGCTCGGCAAGCTCAAGGACGAGGGCAAAATCAAGGCAATCATCGTAACAGGCTGTCTTGCTCAAAGATATAAGTCGGAAATTTCAGAACAGCTTTACGAGGTTGACTCGGTTATCGGAATCGGTGCTAACGAAACTATCGCAGACATCGTTTTGAAAACACTTGACGGACAGAAGTGCGAAAGCTTTCCCGACAAGGTTTGTCTGCCGCTTGAGGGCGGAAGAATTCTTTCAACTCCCCCCTACACCGCTTATCTCAAAATTGCCGAGGGTTGCGACAACCGTTGTTCCTACTGTGCAATTCCGATGATCAGAGGAAGATTCCGCAGCAGAGATATTGAAGATGTTGTAAAAGAGGCGGAAGGTCTTGCTGAGCGCGGAGTCAAGGAACTCAATGTCATTGCTCAGGACACAACCCGTTTCGGCGAGGATAAATACGGCAAGCCGATGCTTGCAGAGCTTCTCAGAAGACTTTGTAAAATTGACGGCTTTAAATGGATAAGGGTTCTCTACTGCTATCCCGACCGAATTACAGACGAACTTATTGACACAATTGCAAGTGAAGATAAGATTGTGAAATATATGGATATTCCGCTCCAGCATTGTGACGGGGATGTTCTTCGCAGAATGAATCGTCACGGCGACAGAGAAAGCCTTACTGCACTCATGAACAAGATTAAGGATAAAATTCCGAATGTAATCTTCCGCTCAACCTTTATTACAGGTTTCCCCGGTGAAACCGAGGAGCAGTTCAATGAGCTTGCAGAGTTTGCCGCCGATATGAAGTTTCAGCGACTCGGCTGTTTTGCCTACTCTCCCGAGGAAGACACAAAGGCGGCTGAAATGCCCGACCAAATTGACGATGAAATCAAGCAAAAGCGTGCCGATATTATTATGGAGCATCAACAGCAGGTTATGGCTGAATACTGTGAAAGCCTTGTTGGCAAAGAGATTGAAGTTCTTGTTGAAGGCTTTGACAAGCTTGCCGAATGTTTCTTCGGCAGAAGCTATGCCGACGCCCCCGAGGTTGACGGCTGTGTATTCTTCACCTGTGACGGTGAAAAGCCAAAGGCAGGAGATTTTGTCAAGGTGCGTGTAACCGATTACACAGGCTGCGATCCTGTAGGCGAATTTGTCGGCAAGATCGACTAAGTGGCTAAAAGACTCAGCAATTTCATAATATTTAACTTTGAAAGGCACATAAAATGAACTTACCAAATAAACTGACAGTAGGACGAATAATTCTTGTTCCGTTCTTTGTGGCGGCATTGCTTGCAAACTTTCCGCTCAACAATGCCGTTGCTATGATTATTTTTGTAATGGCGTCACTCACAGATATGTTTGACGGAAAAATTGCAAGAAAAAACGGTCTTGTTACAGACTTCGGAAAATTTGCAGATCCGCTTGCAGACAAAATTCTTGTGCTTGCCGCATTTCTGTGCTTTGTACAGCTTGGAATATGTGACTGCGTTGCGGTCATAATCGTGCTTTTCCGTGAATTTTCCGTCACCTCAATACGGCTGATTGCCGCCTCAAAAGGCAAGGTTGTTGCCGCTAATATGTGGGGCAAAGCAAAGACGGTTTCACAGATGATTGCTATAATTGCAGTAATTGCAATGCAAATCGTGCTTGAACTGCCCGAAGTCGGACTTAATTTTATAAACGCGACAACATTTGAACCGATTTTCTTTGTGGTGGGAGAAATTCTCATCTGGATTTCGGTTGTCTTCACAATCATTTCGGGCGTTGTATATATAATTCAAAACAGACAGTTTATTTCTCAGACCTGAGAACATACTCTCACGGTCTTGACAGGAGGGTGATTGCGTGTTTAAAACCCTGAAAGCGGATATTGATGCGGTTATGGAGCGTGACCCTGCCGCAAGGAGCAGAGCAGAGGTGTTTTTTCTCTACTCGGGTTTCAAAGCGGTGCGTTCTCACCGAAAAGCCAACTGGTGTTTGCGACACAACCTCAAGTTTCTTGCAAGGTGGATTTCTCAGCGCAGTCGTCACAAGACGGGAATTGAGATTCATCCCGGCGCAACAATCGGTAAGGGACTTTTTATAGATCACGGAATGGGCGTTGTTATCGGCGAAACTACAGTAATCGGTGACAACTGCACCATCTATCAGAATGTTACTCTCGGAGGAACAGGCAAAGAAACGGGAAAAAGACACCCCACGCTCGGCAATAATGTGCTTGTCGGCTCGGGGGCAAAGGTTCTCGGTCCGTTCAAGGTTGGTGACAACGCAAGAATTGCCGCAGGTGCGGTTGTTTTAAGCGAAGTTCCGCCGAATGCAACGGCTGTCGGCGTTCCGGCAAGAGTAGTAAAAGTCAACGGTGTTCGCAGTGAAACCCTTGACCAGATTCATGTATCAGATCCGGTTGCACTTGCATTGTGCAATCTTGAGCATAAAATTTTTGAACTTCAAAAACAGCTTGATGAGCTGAAAAAGGAAAATGTAAAAAGTGAGGAATAGCAAATGATTTTATATAATTCTCTCGGACAGACAAAGCAGGAATTTGTACCGCACACACCCGGCAAGGTTAATATGTACACCTGCGGTCCTACTGTTTATCACTATGCCCACATCGGCAATCTTCGCACCTATATTATGGAAGATGTTCTTGAAAAGTATCTTCGTTTTTCGGGTTATGATGTAAACCGTGTAATGAACATCACAGATGTAGGTCATCTTTCAAGCGATGCCGACACAGGCGAGGATAAAATGCTTTCAGGCGCAAAGCGTGAGCATAAAACTGTTATGGAGATTGCAAAGTTCTACACAGACGCATTTTTTGCCGACTGCGAAAAGCTTAACATCAAGCGTCCCGATGTTGTAGAGCCTGCAACAAACTGCATTGACGATTTTATTAATATGATTTCCGTTCTGCTTGAAAAGGGCTATGCCTACATTGCAGGCGGCAATGTTTACTTTGACACTTCAAAGCTTGACAACTACTATGTGTTTGGCAATATGAATGAGGATGACCTTGCTGTCGGTGTTCGTGACAGCGTTGAAGAGGACGAAAACAAGCGTAACAAGGCTGACTTTGTTCTCTGGTTCACAAAGTCAAAGTTTGATTCACAGGAGCTCAAGTGGGACAGTCCGTGGGGCGTAGGTTATCCGGGCTGGCACATCGAATGTTCATGCATCAGCTATAAGCATTGCGGTGAATATCTTGACATTCACTGCGGCGGCATTGACAATGCTTTCCCCCATCACACAAACGAAATTGCACAGAGCGAGGCTTTTCTCGGTCACAAGTGGTGTCCGTACTGGTTCCATGTACTTCATCTCAATGATGCAAGGGGCAAAATGAGCAAGTCAAAGGGCGGTTTCCTTACAGTTTCACTTCTTGAAGAAAAGGGCTACAATCCGCTTGTTTACAGAATGTTCTGCCTCCAGAGCCACTACCGCAAGCCGCTGACATTCTCATATGACAACCTTGACAACACAGCCACAGCCTACAACAAGCTTGTAAAGAGAATTTCCGCTCTTTCAAGGAACGGTGAGCCTGATATGGCAAAGGCTGATGAGCTTACAAAGGGATTTAGCGAGGCGCTTGACAATGACCTCAACACTTCTCTTGCTCTCACCTGCGTTTATGATGTTCTCAAGGCTGACGCAGACGATGCAACAAAGCTTTATGTAATCGGCGAATTTGACAAGGTGCTTTCACTCGACCTTACAAAAGTTCCCGAAAGCAACAAAGCGGACGCTGACGATGACTTTGCCAAGAAAGTTGAGGAGCTTATTGCACAGCGTACAAAAGCCCGTGCCGATAAGGACTGGGCGACAGCCGACGCTATCCGTGACAAGCTTAAAGAGATGAAAGTTGTTGTCAAGGACACAAAAGACGGAATTGAATGGCATGTTGAGGGTTAACTTGACTGCTATCGCCCAATGAACGCACCTAATTAAAACAAAATATGAATAAATAAAAATCCCCTTCATATAAATTTGGTATGGAGGGGATTTTATGCGTTTGTATATCATAACAAAACGAAATCTAATATCAATCGGATTCTGTCTTTTAATCGGAGTGCTTGCAGGGGCAATTGCAGTCACATCAACCGTTCGAGCCGTTCAGAGTGCGGCTGCTCAGCGTGAAATTCCCATTTACTATGTTGACACGGACAAAAAGCAGGTTGCCCTGTCGTTTGATGCGGCATGGGGCAATGAACAGACCGAGCATCTGCTTGAAATTCTCGACAAATACAAGGTGAAATCAACATTTTTCCTTGTGGGCGACTGGGTTAAAAATTATCCCGACAGCGTAAAAGATATTGCAAAGCACGGTCACGATGTGGGCAATCACAGCAACACCCATCCGCATATGACGCAGATGTCATCGTCCGATATGGTCGGTCAGATTCAGTCCTGCAACGAAAAAATCAAGGAGCTTACGGGCAAAACTCCCACCCTGTTCCGTGCCCCCTACGGCGATTACAACAATGATGTTGTAAAGTCGGTCAACGGCTGTAATATGTACTGCGTGCAATGGGATGTCGATTCGCTCGACTGGAAAGATCCGACTCCCGAGCAGATAAAGCAGAATATTATGAAAAAAATCAGGAACGGCAGTATTATATTGATGCATAACGGTGCAAAAAATACCCCCGAAGCATTGCCGACGGTAATCGAGGCAATCAAGTCCGAGGGCTACGAAATCGTTCCGATTTCGCAAATTCTGCTCAAAGGCGAATACTACACAGATGTTGACGGCAAAATGTGCAGTAAAACCGCCACACAACCGAGTTCGTGAGTAAGGCATATTTAACCGTAATAACTCAAAAATTTTATGTTTTGGTATGATGAAAGCAATGTGTAATCTGTATGGCGAACCTCGTTCGCCCGCAAGTAATAGTGCAAACTATATGTTAAAACAAATTTTATAAATACCGAAGTTTTTTCAAATTACCGCCTTATTAAGTCGTTCACTTATTCACACGATGCCTTTTTACTGCGGATTCTATTCTTTTTGACAAGAAAAAGCCCAGTGCCGCACCTGCGACATTAAAAATAACATCATCAATGTCAAACATTCCCAAGGTTGTAAACAACTGTATGATTTCAACCGAAAGCACAATAATACAAATCAAAATAATGTAATACTTAAATTGCCTTGTTTTTTTCAGTAGGTGCGGCAGGAAAAATCCCATTGGCATAAACAGCATGAGATTTCCTATGATGTTTTTGATGAATGATAGTGTATATTCTGCGGTAATTATGGGAGTGGTGAAAAAATCATAAAAACTCCAAAATGGTATCGGGCTGATCATATTTGTTATCCACTCGATATATGTGCAGCCGATCTCCGACCCCATTCTGTAGAAAAACAAAATGTATGCAAGGACGAGACAATATAAAACAAATATTGTTTTTATAAATTTACTATCCATTTTACTAGTCATTTTAATGATAACTCCTGTTAATGATATATTTTTGCACTACCATATGGCATGTCGAGTTAGCTGAATGTTTAGCGGATTCGTAAGCAAGCTTTGCCACTACGCTTTCAAGCTTATCGTTTTCTGAAAAATAGTTATCCTCACCGTTTGCCCAATCATCAATTCTTAAATCAATACAATTTTCAGGAATTACGATTTCGCTCTTTTTCCTGCATCTTTTGTAAGATTGACAATGCAACTGTTTTCATCCCACTGAAGATGAATTGTTACCGCCCGAACAACCCGTTGCAACCGCACCAAGCGCAATCGTCAAAGCCAAAAGTGAAGCTATAAATATTCTTTTCATTTTTACTCTTCTCACGTTTGCTTTATATCATCGCTTAACACAGCAAAGCTATTATATTATTAAAACAAGATTTTGTCAATAAGTTAAAATCTTATTCTCTAACACCAACAAAGAACAACTTTTTCGGTACAGAAATTATATTAATTTATATCAAAATTAGAATTTATTATTAAACCGCTACATCATAAATTAAGGCTGACAGGTTATTAAAAATCTGTCAGCCTTAATTATTTTATCAAGTTTTCGCTACGAATTAAAATCAATAAACAACAACACGGGTTCCTGAGGAAATGTTGTTATAGATTTTCTTAGCTGCGTTGTACGGTGTGTTTACACAGCCGTGTGAGCCGTGACCCTTGTACCTTGTTCCGCCGTATTCCCAGCTTGAACGCCATGATGCGTCATGGATTCCGCAACCGTCAGATGTGAACGGTAGCCAGAATGTTACATGAGAGTTATTCATCAAAGTTGCAGGCGATGCCTTGTAGATGATTGAATATGCACCCTTTGGCGTATCGTTTGTACCGTAGTTGCCGGTTACAACATCTGTTTCAACAACAAGCTTACCGTTCTTGTAGTACCACATATGCTGCTGATTGATGCTGATTTCAACATAGGTATTACCTACTGAAACACCGTAGGCATTCTTACTGATCTTTACACTCTTTGTCTGGAATGTGCCGAGACACTTGTACTTTTTCGGGTTACTGCTCGGTCCCGAATACTTGTAAGCACGAATACGGAAGTAATAGGTCTTGCCGACTGTAAGCTTTTTGGTGTTGTAGAAAGTATTCTTTGTTTCACCAAGCTTTGTATATTTTCCGTTCTTTGAGGTTGAATAGAAAATCTCATATGCTGTTGGAGTGGTCATTGCCTTGCCCCATGTGAGATTTACTCTTGAAAGTCTTGTATCTGTCTTGAAATTAACGGCATTAAGACCTGCCACACATCTTATTGTTGACGGTGACGAATAGTAAGTGTTCTTTTTGATTGCACGGTAAGCCTTAACCTGATAGTAATACGCTCTGCCGTTCTTAACTCCCTTATCTCTGAAAGAAGTTGTGGAATTTGAAGTGATTGTCTTGTAAAGAACATACTTGCCCTTTGTGTCACCGCTCATACGGTAGATTTTGTAGCCTGTTGCCTGTGAGTTCTTTGACCACGAAAGTGTAATTGCAGAACCCGACTCCTTGAGTGAAACGCTTACGGCATTCGGGAGAGTAGCTGTTCTGTAGGTCTGACTCTTACCCTCATACTTTACACCGTCATGCTCAACATAGGCGGCAACCTTTACATCATACCAGGTTGCTGTTCTGAGCTTTTTGAGTGTACAGGCATTTGACTTTACATATGTAAATCTTGAAAAATTCTTGTGTGCGTCATTGTTGCGGTAGTAGATTACATAGCCTGTTGCACCGCTTACTTTATCCCACTTGAACGAAAGCGAATTTGTTGTATATTGCGTTCTTGTGAGATTCTTGATTGCGCCCACATTCGGCTTAACCGGCTGAGTCGGAGGAACCGTAGGAGTTACGGGCGGCTCCGTTACCGGCTGTGAGGGCTCGGTTGCCTGAGTTGGTTCAACGCTCGTATCTGTTACATCAGATGCAACAGTTGCCTCTGTTGCAGGCTGAGAGTCTGTTTCTGCGGCAGAAACAGCTAATGTTCCGACAACAGAACAAGCTACGGTAACTACTGCGAGAATTACAGCCAAGGTGTGTTTGAATTTGAATGTCATATATTTCATCCCCAATCGTGTTTGATAATTAGATTATATATGTTTTTTTCAAAAAAATAAAGAGTATTTAGTAAAAAATTTCAAAAATCTTCCACTAATTACTCTTACTTTATCTTGTCATTTTTATTAAGTCTTGAAAGGCGTTCGCATTCGGCAATCAGCTTGCTCTGTTTAAGCCTTCTTTCGTCCTCAAGCACAGATTCACGAACCTGTTTTCGCAGTCTTTCAAATGGTGTGTCACGGTTGCCTGTTATCTCTTTCGGGCTTAAAATTTTTGGTGCAAGATTTGATGCACCCGGTCTTGTGAGCATCTGAATGGTGATATGCTCATGCTGAATGAGAGCGAAAAGCTGACTGAGAGAGGTACATTCGTCAATTGCCTTGACGAGTTCTTCCGTTGTTTTGTGACGGTATCCGTGCACCTTTGTTTCATTCAATTTCACTCACCGCCCTTTATCGCCTTTTGCGGAACATTGTTATCATTATATTTCCGAATAAATGCCTCCGCTGTTTGATGAAGGACATTTGTACCTTAGATTATACTTAATTTTCACAAGATTTTCAATATTTATTTTCGGTTTCTTTGTTTACATCAACACTTTTTTATGATATGCTGACTAACAGATACGCAAAATGTCCGTATAATCGACATTTTTCAGCGTTAAAAAATTTTTGTCAGGAGTAGAATAATGAAAAAAACTATTTGTGCCGTAACGGCTGCCATGCTTGCACTCACCTCGGTTTTGTGCGGTTGCTCAAGCAACGGTGAAAGCAGTTCGCAGTCGGGCAGTACAACCCCGGCAACTGTTGCCACAGACACAACCGTCAAGACAACAGGCGAAAAAATACATATAAACGACAGCACTCTCGGTGAAATCTGGATTACCGAGCTTGACGGTGTACCGAAAAATACACTCAACAACGATAACTTCACCTCTGACGACACTTTCAAATACTACAGTGAAAACGGCAAGGCCGCTTCAATGGAGGGAATCGACATTTCCTCCTACAGCGGAACGATTGACTGGGGCAAGGTTAAAAAATCGGGTGTTGATTTTGTTATGGTTCGCATCGGCGGCAGAGGCTACGGTTCTGACGGAAAAATGTACTCGGACGATTCCGCCCTTTCATATATAAAGGGTGCTAAGGCGGCAGGACTTAAAGTCGGCGTGTATTTCTTCTCTCAAGCTGTCAATAACGATGAGGCAATTGAAGAGGCTGACTATATAAAGACACTTCTCGGCGATGAAACAATCGATTTTCCCGTTGCATATGACTGGGAAATCATAAAAGATGATGACGCAAGAACCGACAGCGTTTCCGCCGCTCAGGCAACAGCCTGTGCAAAGGCATTCTGCAACCGTGTAAAGGAGCTTGGCTACACACCGATTATCTATTCTCCGAGCAAGGAGCTTTACTTTAAATATGACCTCACACAGCTTGCAGATTTTGACATCTGGTATTGCGAATACGCAAATGTTCCGACATTCTATTATCAGTTTTCTATGTGGCAATACTCTTCATCAGGCAAGGTTGACGGAATTGAGGGCGATGTTGATATGAACATCTGCTTTACAAACATAGCCGATTACGATTAAGAAAGGATAATATATATGAAAAAGATAGCAAGCTTTACAATTAACCACAACACACTTATGCCGGGTGTTTACATCTCAAGGATTGACGGAGATATTACAACATACGATATGCGCTTTGTAAAGCCAAACACACCGCCGTATCTTCCGAATCCCGTTATGCACACAATTGAACACCTTTTTGCAACATATGCCCGCAACAGCAAATTTGCCGACAATGTAATCTACTTTGGACCTATGGGATGCAGAACGGGTTTTTATTTTCTCGTTCGTGATATGTCAAATGAGGACGCATTACAGCTTATAAAAGACACAATAAAGCAGTGTGCGGAGCACAAGGGAGAAATCCCCGGAACAACTGCAATTGAGTGCGGAAACTACCTTGAACATGACCTTGACGGTGCTTTAAAAGAGTTAAATAAATATTACTCTTTGTTGAAAGATTACACAGTTGATAACTTACAGTATAATTAATATAGGGAATTATTGTTTAATTTACCCTGTTTTTTGTAACCTTATCCCCTGTCTTATTATTAATTATGACATTTTTTAATTCTCATATTGCAATTTCGTAACTATTTGGTATAATAAAGGTATCGTGTTTGTTACAAAAATGTAACGGTTAATGAGATAGGAGAAATTATTTTGGAGACAAAGTTCATTGGTTTGGAAGGTTTCAATGAAATCGAGAGTCTTCCGACAAAGAAACGCAGAGTTTGCAGGCGTGAGCTTACAACAGCACAGAAAACTGTTCGCTTTGTAAAGAGAGCAACAACATTTTGTGCAAAATCAGTTGTAAGAATGTCAAAAAACACAGCCGCAAAACTCGCACAGGCAATTAAGAACAGGAAGGGTTCTTTAAAGTCTGTTACAATCAAGTCTGTTAATTCGTCAAAGAAAGCAAAAACACAAATATCAGCTATTGACAAAGCATTCAACGAATCAAGAAACGGCACAACAAAGAGTGCCGGAGAGATTGTATCGGAACTTTCGTTCAAAAGCGGAAAGCAGTATGCTCACCTTGCACCGTCAGCAATCCGTTCGCAGAAGTTGCTCAGAAAAAAGGCTGTGCTTGCAGTAGTAGCCTGTTTCAGTGCAATCACACTTTCATGTGTAACGGTTGCAAGCGCACTTGATATGAAAGATAACAACAGCGTACAGACACCTGCACTTGTTGCAACAAGTGACGAGGCTGTTCCTCATACTGAAATTGACGGCGAATCGGCATCGGCAAACCTCAAGGCAATTTCACCGTCATGCGCAAGTCTTTATATTGACGGCAAGTTCATCGGTGCAACAGAAGAAATTGATCAGCTCAATGCAGACCTCGATCAGGTTCTTGTTGATTACCGCAGAGATTACGATGACGAAACAACAACCGAGTTTGCAAATTCGGTGGAGGTTGTAACAGGTAACGCAAGCGGTACAGACCTTATTACCGCAGACGAGGTTATGGCACTTGCAGACGGCAAGTTTTCAATCTCACTTTCAACAGACATTGTTTACACAAGAGATGTGGCTTATGACACAAAGGTAAAGTATGACGAGGACAAGTCTTCTTCATACAAAAAAGTTACCACAAAGGGCGTTAAGGGTGAAGAAGAAGTAACGGTAAGAACTACATTTGTTGACGGTGTTCAGACCGATGCAGTTCAGACTGACGCAAAAACTCTTAAAGAGGCAGTTGACGAAGTTGTTGTAAAGGGCAAGGCTGAGGAAACTTCATCAAGCACCGGTTCATCATCAACCTCATCAGACAGCAGTTCTTCATCAGGTTCAAATTCATCTTCAAGCTACACAACAGGTTCATCGGGTATGTTTGCATGGCCACTCCCCTACACACATACATTGACAAGTACCTTCGGCACACGCTGGGGCAGACTTCACGGCGGACTTGACATTTCAGACGGCGGTGTTTACGGACAGCCTATTTATGCATCCGCAAGCGGTACCGTAACATTCTCGGGCGGTGACAACAGTGGCTACGGCAACTATGTTATCATTGACCACGGCAGTGGCTACACAACACTTTACGGTCATTGCAGCTCACTCGTTGCAGTAACAGGTCAGTATGTAAATCAGGGCGACCTCATCGGTTATGTCGGTTCAACAGGCAACTCAACAGGTCCTCACCTCCATTTTGAAATCCGCCTCAACGGTGAAAAAATGGACCCCCTCGGCTACACAAGCTGATTTAATTAAATATTGATTATTTGTAAAATTAAACCCCGATTGCATAGTCGGGGGTTTGTTGTTGTCTATAAATACCGCAAAACAATTGCAACACTGTAGCGGCGATCAGCGATCGCCAATCGAACCGATTGCAAAATCGGTTCGACCTTGTTCAAGATATTTGTTATATAAAAAAGTTTTGATATAATTAAAATTATCCCCCTATTCAAGTGAATAGGGGGGATTTTACATTTAAAATATAACTATTTTAAAACCACTGAAGATATTTCACAAACACAGTTTTACCATTATATTCTACATCATAATTGAGTAAATACAACTCTTTTACCTTTTTGGATAAAGAATTGCATAATAAATGTAAATTCAATGAGTTTAGTGACATTGCAGAAACATTAAGCGTTCCACCTCTTCGCAAGTATTCATTTTCAAACAATTCACTTACAAACTTTTCATAATCACTATCTTCATCATTTATAACTGTGTCCTGAAAAAGAAAACATTCAGTATTGACTAAATCATTACTTATCTGATTACCATACAGAGAATTGAGTATTTTATCATTTTTTAACAGTCCACAAACAAAATCAAGTCCTTTTATAGAAAGACCCGTTACTTGTAGTGCTTGAGTAATATTAGAACCCTGTGTGTGATAATTTTCATCTATAATTACACTTTTAAATAACGAACAAGTTTGAGACACAGATATCTCATTCATACCAAGAATTGGGAACACCAAATAAGAAGTTAGATCAATACCAAAATTATTATAATAAAAATACATATTACATATAACATTTTTTAGATAGCTATTGTCACTATCTACATGTACGTTAATAATATCATCTTTATTTACTTCATTTTTCTTTTGAAAATCAAAACTTCCATCTCTTAAAATTTTATACTGTAAATTTGGAGGATTAATTCTTGATGTATCTAATTGTAAAACGCCATAATCCGGTATTTGTTTTTTTACTAAAGAAAAATCTATTTTTGTAAACATAAATCACCTTACTTAGTCACAGTACTTGATCCATTCCCAAAATAATAGTCCTTAGCTATAGTTCTAACTATAACACCAGAGAAACCCACTCTATACGTAGTTTTTTTACTTGGCACATAAAAAGAAGCTGTTGCACTATTTGCACGCCCTTCTGTACCATCTAAGTATGGACAAGATATAGATTTAGAATAATATGTTTTTGATGAAAAGACTTTTGTATCTCTGCAATACACCGTACCTGTAACTTTTTTCAAACATGATGCTGTCGCATTCCAACTAAGGATAGCTCTGTCATTACCTATTTTTACCAAGGAAACACTAAAAGTTGGATAACTTGTTCTCCCTAATAAAAGTTTATTATTTTTATTTGCTTTTTTCAAGACAATTTTTCCATTATCAGTATAATATGCTGTAATATCTACACCATTTTCTAATTCTTCTGTACTGACTTCAATTTCATATGAAGAATCTAAACAATTATATGTATCATCATAGTTAGATGTTTTTGCATAACACGTAACTATGCAACAGCATAAAATAGTTAAGATAACTGAAATTGATGTAATTGTTTTAATTTTTCTCATTTTTATTCTCCTTTATTTTCTTTTGTTATATAATATCACATAATATTTTATTGTGCAAGTATTTTTTTGCATTTTATTGTTTTATTATTATCTCAACCTACTAGCACAGTAAAAATTCAATTAATTACTAATATATTTAATTATAGATTTTATATTTTAAAAAACGGCTGAAAATTCAGCCGTTTTTTGTAACATATATTCAAATCATCTGAACATATACTGTGCGGTGTCGAGGACTGACTCCATTGTCTTAAAGGCTTTGTTTGCCTTTTTCTTGAGTTTTGGGTTGCTGTCTACCATATTTTTGCCGACAATACCCATGCAGACGCCTGCCGTCATTCCTATTGCAACGCCTTTCATCACATTCATCATTGGACTTGTATTCATAATCACACCTCCCAATCTTGCAAATTCATTGACAAAATATGTGTTTTTTCATCTTTGTCACACGGCTTTGTCAAAAAAACTTGCATTATTATTGTTTACGATTTAAAATGTATTTAAACAGAAAAAGAATGGAATAATAAAAATTGGAGTGATAACTTTTGGCAACTCTCAACCTTGTGCTTGTTGAACCCGAAATTCCGCAGAACACGGGCAATGTGGCACGAACCTGTGCCGCAACGGGAACAAGACTTCATCTTGTCAAGCCTATGGGCTTTGAACCTGACGATAAAAAACTCAAAAGAGCGGGACTTGACTACTGGCACTTGCTTGACATCACATATTATGAGAACATTGACGATTTTTTTGAAAAAACAAAAGGCGGAAAATACTTTTTCTTTTCAACAAAAGGAACTCACCGTCACAGCGATGTTGAATATCCCGACAACTGCTATCTTCTTTTTGGTAAAGAAACAAAAGGCTTGCCCGAGGAGCTTTTAATGCAGCATCCCGATGACACTTTAAGACTGCCTATGATTGACGAGGCAAGAAGTCTTAATCTTTCAAACTCGGTTGCAATTGCGGCTTATGAAGTTTTAAGGCAATGGGATTATCCTGCTTTGCAGAACAAGGGCGAGCTTCACAACCACAAGTGGAGCGACCTCAACAATATGACATAAGAACAAAAATAATATTCATAAGCTTCCTTAAAATCAGTATTTGTAAAGGCAGTGCAAAAAATACCTTTGCAGGCGAAATTTTTAAAGTTTTCTATTGATAAAAAGGGGTTTTTGATATATAATAACAGTGGTTGTAAAAATACTAAATTTTTACAAATTTCTTCTTACACGAAAGGAATGTATATTATGCAGCTCAACAAAGTATCTGTTGATGACATCAATGTAAAAGGTAAAAAAGTACTTGTTCGTTGTGACTTCAATGTGCCGCTCAAGGACGGCGTAATCACAAACGACAACAGAATTACAGCAGCTCTTCCTACAATCAAGAAGCTTATCGCTGACGGCGGCAAGGTTATCCTTTGCTCACATCTCGGCAAGCCGAAGAACGGTCCCGAAGAAAAGTTCTCACTCGCTCCCGTAGCAGTAAGACTTTCGGAACTCCTCGGTCAGGATGTTGTTTTCGCTAACGATGACGAGGTTGTAGGCGAAAATGCTAAAAAGGCTGTTGCAGAAATGAAAGACGGCGATGTTGTTCTTCTCCAGAACACTCGTTTCAGAAAAGAAGAAACAAAGAATCTTGAGCCATTCTCATCAGAACTTGCTTCACTCGCTGATGTATTCGTAATGGATGCATTCGGTTCGGCTCACCGTGCACACTGCTCAACAGTAGGTGTTACAGACCACATCAAGGACACAGCAGTAGGTTACCTCATGCAGAAGGAAATTGACTACCTCGGCAATGCCGTTGAAACTCCTGTTCGTCCGTTCGTTGCAATCCTCGGCGGTGCTAAGGTTGCTGACAAGCTCAATGTTATTTCAAACCTCCTCGAAAAGTGCGACACACTCATCATCGGCGGCGGTATGGCTTACACATTCCTCAAGGCTCAGGGCAAGGAAGTCGGTCTTTCACTCGTTGACGATACAAAGATTGACTACTGTAAGGAAATGATGGCTAAGGCTGAAAAGCTCGGCAAGAAGCTCCTTCTCCCAATCGACACAACAATCGCTGCAGGCTTTCCTGATCCTATCGATGCTGAAATCGAAGTTAAGGTTGTTGATTCAGACAAGATTCCTGCTGACATGGAAGGTCTTGACATCGGCACAAAGACACAGGAACTCTTTGCCGACGCTGTAAAGAGTGCAAAGACTGTTGTTTGGAACGGTCCTATGGGCGTATTTGAGAACCCAACTCTTGCAAAGGGTACAATTGCTGTTGCTAAGGCTCTTGCCGACACAGACGCAACAACAATCATCGGCGGCGGTGACAGCGCAGCTGCTGTTATTCAGCTTGGTTTTGCTGACAAGATGAGCCACATCTCAACAGGCGGCGGCGCATCTCTTGAATATCTTGAGGGCAAGGTTCTTCCGGGTATCGCAGCAATCGCTGACAAATAATTTAATCAAATAAAAGGGCGGATTTTTCCGCCCTTACTGATTTAACCCTGTTACTTTATTATAATAAAAACATATTCTGAAAGGAAAATTATCATGGATAAGTCAAAGAGAAAGGCAATTATCGCCGGCAACTGGAAAATGAACAAAACTCCAAAGGAAGCTAAAGAGCTCCTCAACGCTATTACTCCCCTCGTAAAAGATGCCGGTTGTGAAGTAATCGCTTGTGTTCCTTATGTTGACCTTGCAACAGCACTTGAGGCTACAGAAGGCACAAATGTTAAAATCGGTGCAGAAAACTGTCACTGGGCTGAAAGCGGTGCTTTCACTGGCGAAATCTCAACAGGTATGCTCAAGGAAATGGGCGTTGAATATGTAGTTCTCGGTCACAGCGAGAGAAGACAGTATTTCGGTGAAACAGACGAAACTGTAAACAAGAGAACAAAGGCTGCTCTTGCCGCAGGTCTTAAGCCAATCGTTTGTGTCGGCGAACTCCTCTGGGAGCGTGAGTGCGACATCACAGAAGAAGTTATCGCAAGACAGATTAAGCTTGACCTCTTCAATGTAACAGAAGAAGAACTCAAGAATGTTGTTATCGCTTATGAGCCTGTATGGGCTATCGGCACAGGCAAAACTGCTACAGCTGATCAGGCTGAAGAAGTTTGCTCTTTCATCCGTGCTACAATCGCTAAGCTTTACAATCAGGCTGCTGCTGACGCTGTTACAATTCAGTACGGCGGTTCAATGAATGACGGCAATGCTGACGAGCTTCTTTCAAAGACAAATGTTGACGGTGGCCTTATCGGCGGTGCATCACTCGTTGCCGAGAAGTTTGCCGCAATCGTAAAAGCTGCAAGCAAGTAATTTAAACAGTATATTCAAACACAATGCCGTGTCCTTTTGGGCACGGCACAAAAGTCTGTAATCGGCTTTTGGATTTTGTTTTTTGCATAACAAGATTGTGTATGCTTTATGGAAAGGACACGCAAAATGAAAAAACCGGTAATTTTAATGATTCTTGACGGCTTTGGTATTGCTCCCGAAAAAGGCAACGCTATCAAGGCTGCTAAAAAGCCAAACATTGACAAGCTTTTTGCATCTAATCCGCTCACACAGATTGGTGCGTCGGGTATGGATGTAGGTCTTCCTGACGGTCAGATGGGCAACTCTGAGGTCGGTCACACAAATATGGGTGCCGGCAGAATCGTTTATCAGGAACTCACAAGAATTACAAAGACTATCAACGAGGACAAGCTCAAAGATAACGAGGCTATTGTTGATGCAATGGACAAGGCTCTCAAGAACGGCACGGCACTTCACCTTATGGGACTTCTCTCAGACGGCGGTGTTCACAGCCACATTGAGCATCTCTACGGTATTCTTGAACTTGCTAAGAAAAAGGGTCTTAAGGATGTTTACATTCACGCATTCCTTGACGGTCGTGATGTTCCGCCTTCAAGTGCCGCTGAATATGCTGACAAGCTTCTTAACAAGCTCAAAGAAATCGGCATAGGCAAGGTTGCCACAGTTGAGGGCAGATACTACGCAATGGACAGAGATAACAACTGGGACAGAGTTGAAAAGGCATATGCCGCTATGGTATATGGCGAGGGCAACAAGGCAGACTGCCCTGTTTGCGCAATTAAGAACTCTTACAATGACGGCGTAACAGACGAATTTGTTGTTCCTTGTGTTATTGAGGGCGGTGCTCAGGTTAAGCCTAACGACAGCATCATCTTCTTCAACTTCCGTCCTGACAGAGCAAGAGAGATTACAAGAACATTTGTTGACCCTGATTTTAAGGGCTTTGAGAGAAAGAACGGTTTCTTCCCCGTAAACTTTGTTTGCATGACTCAGTATGATGCAACAATGCCTAATGTTGAAGTTGCATTCAAGCCGCAGGTTCTCAAGAACACACTCGGCGAGTATGTATCAGACAAGGGTATGACACAGCTCAGAATTGCAGAAACAGAAAAGTATGCTCATGTAACATTCTTCTTCAACGGCGGTGTTGAAAAGCAGTATCCCGGCGAGGACAGAATCCTTGTTAAGTCACCTGCTGTTGCAACATATGACCTTCAGCCTGAAATGAGTGCTTACGAGGTTACAGACAAGCTCGTTCCCGCAATCAAGAGCGGTAAGTACGATATGATTATCCTCAACTACGCTAACTGCGATATGGTTGGTCACACAGGCGTATTCGAGGCAGCCGTAAAGGCTGTTGAGACTGTTGACACCTGCGTTGGCAAGGTTGTTGACGCAATCAAAGAAATGGGCGGTGTTGCTCTTATCACAGCCGACCACGGCAATGCAGATAAGATGGTTGCAGAGGACGGTTCACCGTTTACTGCTCACACAACAAACCCTGTTCCTTTCTGCGTAGTAAACTATGACTGCGAGCTTCGTGAGGGCGGCAGACTTGCCGATATCGCTCCGACAATGCTCCAAATTATGGGACTCGAGCAGCCCGAAGAAATGGACGGCACAAGCCTTATTAAGTAATTTATTTTACTGATTATATACAGAGCCACCGATGTTTTATCGGTGGCTTTTTTGTGTTAGCACAAAACTGTAGGGGTAGCCTTGCGACCGCCGCAAATCCCCGCAACGCAAAATTTAAGTTGTAAAATATCGTTAATCGGTGTAAAATAATATTACTTATGTATTGTTAATTTTATGGCAGAGAAGGGGAAAATTTGATTAAGCTACGAAGGTATCTTGCATACTACAAAAAAGAATGTATCATCGGTCCGCTTTGCAAGCTGTTTGAGGCAATTTTGGAATTGCTCGTTCCGCTTGTTATGGCAGGAATCATCGACAACGGTGTGCGAAACGGCGACACGGCATACATCTGGAGAATGGGCGGTCTGCTCGTTATTCTTGCAACTGTAGGACTTTGCAGTGCGCTTGTGTGTCAGTATCTTGCATCAAAGGCATCTCAGGGTGTGGGAACAAGACTTCGCCGAGATTTGTTTTTGCACATCAACAGGTTATCACACGCAGAGTTGGACAAGCTCGGCACTCCGTCACTTATAACACGAATCACATATGACACCAATCAGGTTCAGCAATCTGTTGCAATGGCTATCCGCCTGCTCACCAGAGCACCGTTTATTGTTATCGGTTCAATGGTTATGGCAATGACAATCAACCTCGAAATGTCAATTATTTTCTTCATTGCGGCTATATTGATTGCCGTTACTCTTTACCTCATTATGACAAAGAGTATTCCTATTTTTGAAAAAATGCAGAAAAAGCTCGACAAAATCAGCCTTATCTGCCGTGAAAATCTTTCGGGCAACAGGGTTATCAGAGCCTTTTCAAAGCAGAAAAATGAGAAAAAGCGTATTGACGATTCAACCGAGGATTTGGCTAAAACTTCGATCAGAGTAAGTATTCTTTCGGCACTTTTAAGCCCTGTCACCTACATCATCACCAATGCTGCAATTATTCTCATCATTTGGTTTGGCGCTCAGAATGTCAACGCAGGCAACGGAATGCTTTCGGGTGACATCATTGCCCTTGTAAACTATATGACGCAGATTTTGCTTGCAATGATTGTTGTTGCAAACCTTGTTGTACTTTTCACGAAAGCGAGTGCAAGTGCGGCAAGACTTAACGAAGTGTTTGAAACTCAGCCGAGTGTGTGTGAAAGCACTACCGAGAACATTGAAATTTCAGAGAGCGAAAGCACTCCGAAAATCGAATTTGACAATGTAAACTTCACATACGGCACGGGTGATGATGAGCTTGAGGACATCAGCTTTAAAATCAAGCGTGGTCAGACGGTAGGTCTTATCGGCGGTACGGGTTGCGGTAAAAGTACGCTTGTCAACCTTATCCCCCGTTTTTACGATGCAACGCAGGGTACTGTAAGCGTTGACGGCAGAAATGTCAAGGACTATCCATTCTTACAGCTCCGTTCACAGATTGGCATTGTTCCTCAGCAGTCAATTCTTTTCAAGGGAACAATCCGTGACAATATGAAATGGCAAAACGAAAATGCAACTGACGAGGATATTATAAAGGCTCTGAAAATTGCACAGGCATACGAGTTTGTAAGCAAGCTGAACAAAGGGCTTGACAGCTTTGTTGAACAGGGCGGTAAGAACTTCAGCGGAGGTCAGCGTCAGCGACTTTGCATTGCCAGAGCACTCACAGGCTCACCGAAGCTTCTCATTCTTGACGACAGCTTTTCGGCTCTTGACTTTGCAACAGATGCGGCACTCAGAAAGGCTTTGCGTGAAAACACAAAGGATACGACCGTGATAATCGTTACACAGCGTTGCTCAACAATCAAGAACGCAGACCTTATTCTTGTGCTTGATGACGGCAGACTTGTAGGCAAAGGTCAGCACGATGAACTGTTTGAAAGCTGCGAAACCTACCGTGAAATCTGTCTTTCACAGCTTAATGAAGAGGAGGCAAAAAGATGAAAAATTCAGCAAAACAATCCTCCTCTGTAAAAAAGGTACTCAAAAAAATAAAGCCGTATTCGTTTTATCTGATTTTAGCTCTTGTGAGCGCAATCATCAGCGTTTCGCTCACACTCTATATTCCTGTTCTCACAGGTAACGCAATCGACAACATCATTGACAAGGGTAATGTTGACTTTGCAAGCGTTATTCAGATTCTTGTGTACATCGGTGTAGGCATCGGCGGTGTGGCACTTTTCCAGTGGATTATGACCTACTTTACAAACATTGTCAGCTACCGCACGGTTCGTGACCTCAGACGAGAGGTTTTTGAAAAATTCAACACCGTTCCCCTCTCCTACATTGACACAACACCTCACGGCGACCTTATCAGCCGAGTAATCAACGATGTTGACGCAGTTGGTGACGGTCTTACACAGATGTTTCTACAGCTTTTTTCGGGCATTGTTACCATTGTCGGCACGCTTGTATTTATGCTGACAATCAACTGGAAAATCGCCCTTGTGGTTGTTGTTCTCACACCGCTTTCGCTCTTTGTTGCGGCATTTATCGGCAAGATGACGCATAACCGCTTTACCCGTCAACAGGCACTCAACGGCGACATCTCGTCATATGTTGAGGAGCATATCGGCAACCAGAGAATTGTAAAGGCTTTTTCATATGAGGACAGAGCCTTTGAAGAATTTGAAAAGTACAACGACGAACTACTTGAAGTGGGATTCAAGGCGCAGTTTGCAGGCGCACTTGCCAACCCGTCAACAAGATTCGTAAACGCATTGGTTTATGCCGCAGTAGGCATTATGGGTGCTCTGTTTGCCGTTGCAGGCACACTTTCGGTCGGACAGTTATCATGCTTTCTCACCTACGCAAATCAGTACACAAAGCCGTTTAACGAGGTTACAGGCGTACTCACGCAGTTGCAGACAGGCATTGCGGCGGCAGGACGAGTTTTTGAGGTTCTTGAGGCAGATAACGAAATTCCCGACAACAGTACAAAAGAGCTTGAGCATTGCGAAGGCAATGTCAAGATTGAGAATGTAAACTTCTCCTACACAAAAGAAAAACCGCTCATCACAAACTTTTCGCTTAATGTCAAGAGCGGCAGTCACATTGCCATTGTCGGTCCGACAGGTTGCGGCAAGACAACATTCATCAATCTTCTTATGAGATTTTATGACACGGACAGCGGCAAAATCAGCATTGACGGAGTTGACATTATGGACATCACCCGTGACAACCTCAGAAAATGCTACGGGATGGTTCTTCAGGACAGCTGGCTGTTCAACGGAACGATTATGGAAAATCTGCGTTACGGCAACGAAAACGCAACCGAAGAGGAGGTTATTGCCGCTGCAAAGGCAGCATATGCGCACTCATTCATCCGCCGTATGTCTGACGGCTACAACACCGTAATCAGCGAGGACGGCGGTAATCTCAGTCAGGGACAGAAACAGCTTTTGTGTATTGCAAGGGCGATGCTTACAAACCCGTCAATTCTTATTCTTGACGAGGCAACTTCATCAATTGATACCCTTACCGAAATCCGTGTTCAAAAGGCTTTTGCCAAGATGATGAAGGGCAAGACGAGCTTTGTTGTTGCCCACAGACTTTCAACAATCAAGGAAAGCGATGTTATCCTTGTTATGAAGGACGGCAACATCATTGAACAAGGCACACACGAGGAGTTGCTCGCCAAAGGCGGATTCTATAACAAACTTTACAACAGTCAGTTTGCAAAACAGTAATATGGCTACGGTCACTGACCGCAAATCGAAACAATTGTAAAATCGTTTTGACAATAAACCGTATAACTGACTACTACACTTGAACACACAATTTTCAACAAATCCGAAAATATATACAAAACGAGGTCATCAGCTAAAAACCGATGACCTCGTTTTGTATTATGAACTTTTAATCAGAAAGAGATTTTTCAACATTTATTATCGGATAAAGCTTTTCGTCAATTGACTTGATTTTTTCGATTGCACTCTGTTTAATCTGTCTTTCTGTAAGGTCAAGTCCATACGGAATAACCATATCAAAGACAACATTTGTATGCGTACTGCCCTTTACAATTCTGAAATCGTGGATTGAATACTCCGGATTAAGCTCACACAAGCCCTCCTCCACCTTCATTTTAAGTTCATTTGTGAACGCATCGTTTGAGGCAATCGGATCCATATGTATGGTTGCAAAACAGTTGTACCTGTTTTCAAGCTGTTTTTCCGTCAGGTCAATTGCGTCGTGAGCTTCAAGGATATCCTCGTCACACGGCACTTCTGCATGGAGTGAAATAAAGCATCTGCCCGGACCGTAATCGTGAATAATCAAATCGTGGATACCTACAATCATATCATTTTTCAACACTGTTTCCTTGATTTCATCAACAAATTCAGGGTCGGGCGCTTTGCCGAGAAGCGGAGAGAGGCTCTCTCTGAATGTGCTGACACCCGTAAAAAGTATGAACAGCGAAACACACACGCCGAGCCAACCGTCAATCTGAACTCCTGTTGAGGCAGAAATAAGCAATCCGATTATTACGACCGAGGTTGCAATGCAGTCGGTCAACGAATCGAGTGCCGCCGCCTTGAGTGCGGTTGAATTTATCTTTCTCGACAACCCCGAATTAAAAAAGTACATCCATAATTTTACGAAAATTGACGCAATCATTATTGCGAGTGAAAGCGTTGAAAATGCCGTTTTATCCTCGGGAGTAATTATCTTTTCTATCGAACTTTTTATAAGCTCAACACCCATTAAAAGGATTACAACGGAAATTCCCAAGCCTGCCACATACTCATAACGACCGTGACCGAACGGATGCTCTCTGTCGGCAGGACGGCTTGCAAGCTTAAATCCGAGAAATGTAACAACCGAACTGCCTGCGTCCGAAAGGTTGTTGAGGGCGTCGGCAATGACGGAAACCGATACCGAAACAATTCCGGCAAACAATTTTCCTCCGAACAGTAACAGGTTAAGAATTATTCCGCAAACACCCGAAAGGTTGCCATAGGCAGTTCTAACCTTTGGATTATCGCAATTGTCGCTGTCTTTAACGAACAGCTTTACAAGTAATTTTGTCAAATAAAACACCAACTAAAATTTATTTACAGCGAATCGTTTCGGCTGAAAACATCGGCAACCTCCGTAATTGAAATGTACGCTTTCCTGTCGATTTCACGCACAATTTCCTTCAGCTTACCAATCTGGAAACGGTTGACAACAAAGTAAATCATCACCTTGTCTTTGCCTGAATATCCGCCCTGAGCCTGCATTACGGTAACACCGCTTTGAAATTCCTCCGAAAGTGCGTTACAAATTTCATCGCAACGGCTTACAGACGCAATAATCGTTGCCGCCTTTGCCCTGTCAAAACCTTCAACAATGAAGTCAATCGTTTTAAGTGCGGCAAAATATGTAACAATCGAATAAAGCGGAAGAATCCAGCTTTGCAAAATGAAACCGCATACAACATAAAGTACGATATTGTATGCCATAACGAATGAACCAACTGATACACCGATTTTCTTCGCAAAGATTACTGCCATAACCTCGATGCCGTCCATTGCACCGCCGAATTTGATTGCAAGACCGCTGCCTACACCCGAAATCACACCGCCGAATACGGCACAAAGGAGCAAATCGGTTCCCGCAAGCGGAGACGCCATACTGACATCAACGGGCAGAACATCGGTTATCAGCCACGAAACGAACGAATAAACTGCAACCGTATAAATTGCGTAAAATGTAAACTTCTTTCCCTGCTTTTTAAGTCCGAACAAAAACAGCGGCAGGTTAAAAATTATAAGAAAAAGTGAAAGCGACAGGCTTTCGGGTGTAAGTTGTGCGGCAAGCATAGCCGTACCTGAAATTCCGCTGTCGTAAAGGTTCACGGGATTAAGAAATATTGTAATTCCAAACGCATTGATAATTCCGGCAATTGTGAGAAAAAGCATATTTTTGATTTTGATTGTCTTTCTCGCTCTTTGTAAAAGATTTTTCATTGTCATCATCCTTTGCGATAAATTTCCATCCCCATCATTCACATAAGTATAGCCTAATTGTATCACAATAATGATATTTAGGCAAGAAAAGCAAAAGGCACCGAAAAATCGGTGCCTTAATCAGCTTATTAATTATTCCTGAGAGTCAGCCTTGGCTTTCTCAATAATTTTTTGAGCAACATTTGCAGGAGTATCCTCATAGCGGACAAACGCAAATTCAAATGATCCTCTGCCCTGTGTTACCTGACGAATGTAGGTTGCAAAGTCATCCATTTCTGCCATAGGAACTTCCGCCTCAACAATCTGCGTTCCGTTCTCACCAGGCTGCATACCGAGTACACGACCTCTGCGCTTGTTGACCTCGCCCATTACATCACCCATATTTGCATCCGGAACATTGGCTTTAAGGCTTCCGATTGGCTCAAGAAGCGTCGGAGAGGCATTCGGAATACCGTTCTTATAAGCAAGAGATGCCGCTGTCTTGAATGACATCTCGGAGGAATCAACGGGATGATATGAACCGTCATAGAGAGTAGCCTTGATGCCTACCATCGGATAACCTGCAAGAACACCCTTCTTGATTGAATCCTGAAGTCCCTTTTCAACGGCAGGGAAGAAATTTTTCGGAACTGCACCGCCGACAACTCTTTCGGCAAATACAAGACCGTCCGAATCACACGGCTCAAATTCAATCCACACATCACCGAACTGACCGTGACCGCCCGACTGCTTTTTATATCTGCCCTGTGCAGAAACCTTTTTGCGGATAGTTTCTCTGTATGCAATCTTTGGCTTTTTGAGGACTGCGTCAACATTATACTTTGTTTTAAGTCTTGAAATTACAACATCAAGATGCTGTTCACCGAGTCCCGAAATTAACATTTCATGGGTTTCGTGGTTTGAAACGAGTTTGATTGTCGGATCTTCGTCTGCAAGCTTTGCAATGCCCTGAGCAACCTTATCCTCATCACCCTTCTTTGCGGGATACACAGCCATTGTATATGATGATGACGGATAGTCAATTCCGTCAAGAACAACCTTTCTGAGAGGCGAACAGAGTGTGTCGCCTGTCTTTGTTGATACAAGCTTCGGGATTGCGCCGATGTCGCCTGCACCAATGTACGGAACATCCGACTGCTTTTTACCGCTTACGGAAAGCACCTTTGTAATTCTCTCCTGCGCGCCTGTACGCATATTGATGAGAGGAGTGTCCGAGCTTACCTTGCCCGAAACAACCTTTACATATGAAAGTCTGCCGATGAACGGGTCTGCAACCGTCTTGAATACGATTGCGGCAGCCGCACCGCCGTCATTAACCGAAACATCAACGGGTTCACCGTCAAGGTCAACACCGATTTCGCCGCTCTTGTCAGCCGCTGACGGAGCAAGCCATGTAAGGCTGTTCAAAAGCTGATCAATTGCGAATGTATTATGAGCGTCACCGCAGAATACGGGGCAGATTGTGCCGTCCTTAACACCCTGACTTACACCGAGAATGATTTCTTCGGGAGTAAACTCCTCACCCATAATAAACTTGTCAAGAAGTTCCTCGCTTGTTTCGGCAACAGCCTCCTTGATAGCCTCACGCAAGCCCTCAAGCCTGTCGCCCATATCAGGGAGCGCAGTCTGTTTTACACTGCCGTCTGTGCCGTACTCATAAGCCTTGTAATCAAACAAATTAACATAAGTGTTTGCCTGACCATCAACAATGTACGGAACAACAACAGGACAAACAGATGGACCGAATGTAGCCTTCAAGCTCTCGAATACACGATAGAAACGGGCACTTTCGTCGCAAAGACCGTTTACAAAGAACACCTTTGTAAGCCCTGCCTTTGTTGCCGCCTCAACTGCTTTTTCGGTACCTACACAGACACCGTCCTTGCCAGAAACAACGACGAGCGCTGTGTCAGCCGCTCTCATGCCCTCTGCAACACCGCCTGCAAAATCAAAAAGACCGGGGGTGTCGATTAGGTTGATTTTTGTATTTTTCCATTCAATTGGTGCAACCGCCGTCATAATTGAAGTCTGTCTTTTGATCTCCTCGCTGTCAAAATCAAGGACTGTGTTGCCGTCTGCAACCTTACCGAGTCTTTCGCTCATCTTCGAGAGATAGAGTATTGACTCCGCAACCGAGGTTTTGCCGCTGCCGCTGTGTCCTGCGAGGGCAATATTAAGAATTTTTTTAGCGTCGTATTGTTTCAAAAGTGAAATCCCCTTTCGTAAAATTTCTATTCTAATCAAGCTTATTTCGACAAAATTAAACAATAGTGTCAATTAATACGGAATTATTATAGCATATTTGTATAAAATAAACAACCGAATTATGGCAAAATAAAAAAATTCACCCTTTGCCCAAATGGACAAGGGATGAATTGTGCAACTTGCTTTTTTATTTTATGTTAAGCTGAAAAATATACAGATTTTCGCAAGTTCAATTGTGCATTTTAACGATTGATTCCCTAAAAAATCAGTTTTTGACAAAAGAAAAGGCTCTCAAAACGAGAGCCTTGAAAACTTGATTATTCGAGAACCGCACCCTGTGCGCCTGATGTAACAAGCTTTGCATAACGAGCAAGGTAGCCTGTTGTAATCTTGGGCTGACGGGGCTTCCATTCTGCTTTACGCTTTGCAAGCTCTTCATCAGAAACGAGGAGATTGATTGTGTTTGCAGGAATGTCGATTTCAATCATATCGCCCTCTTTAACAAGTGCAATCGGACCGCCGACTGCTGCCTCGGGAGATACATGACCGATAGCCGCACCTCTTGTTGCGCCTGAGAAACGACCGTCTGTGATAAGAGCAACACAGTTGCCGAGACCGCTGCCCATAATAGCTGAAGTCGGGTTGAGCATTTCTCTCATGCCGGGGCCGCCCTTAGGACCTTCGTATCTGATAACAACAACCTCACCGGGATTGATTTTGCCGTCATAAATTGCACTGAGAGCGTCCTCTTCGCAGTCAAACACTCTTGCCGCACCCTTGTGGTGCATCATTTCCTCTGCAACGGCACTTCTCTTAACAACAGAACCGTCAGGAGCAAGGTTACCCTTGAGAACAGCAATACCGCCTGTCTTGCTGTATGGATTTGTAACAGGGCGAATGATGTCTGTGTCCTTGATTTCACAACCCTTAATGTTCTCGCCTACAGTCTTGCCTGTTGCCGTGATAAGGTCTGTGTCAAGAAGTCCAACCTTTGTAAGCTCGTTCATTACGGCATAAACACCGCCTGCTTCGTTGAGATCCTCCATATATGTGTGACCTGCAGGAGCAAGGTGACAAAGGTTAGGAGTCTTTTTGCTGATTTCATTGGCAATGTCAAGGTTAAGCTTAACACCTGCCTCTTTTGCGATTGCAGGAAGGTGGAGCATTGTATTTGTTGAACAGCCGAGAGCCATATCAACAGTAAGAGCATTCATAAATGCTTTTTCCGTGAGAATGTCACGAGGACGGATATCCTTTTCAAGAAGCTCCATAACCTTCATGCCGGCGTGCTTTGCAAGCTTGATTCTGTCTGAGTAAACAGCAGGAATTGTACCGTTACCCTGAAGTCCCATACCGATTGCCTCGGTAAGACAGTTCATACTGTTGGCGGTGTACATACCCGAACATGAACCGCATGACGGACAAGCCTTGTTTTCAAACTCGGCAAGCTCTTCGGCAGTAATCTTGTTTGCCGTGTAAGCGCCGACTGCCTCAAACATACTCGAAAGACTTGTCTTTTTGCCCTTAACATGACCTGCAAGCATAGGACCGCCGCTTACGAAAACTGTCGGAACATTGATTCTTGCGGCAGCCATAAGCATACCCGGAACATTCTTGTCGCAGTTAGGAACCATTACAAGTGCGTCAAACGCATGAGCCTTTGCCATAGCCTCTGTTGAATCTGCGATAAGCTCACGGGTTACGAGAGAATACTTCATTCCCTCATGTCCCATAGCAATACCGTCACAAACAGCGATTGCAGGGAATACAATCGGAACACCGCCTGCAAGAGCAACGCCCTGCTTAACGGCGTCAACAATCTTATCTATATTCATATGTCCCGGAACGATATCGTTCTTGGAACTTACAATACCGATAAAAGGTTTCTTAATTTCTTCTTCGGTAAGACCGAGAGCATTCAAAAGCGAACGCTGAGGTGCGGTACTTACGCCGTCCTTTATAACTGAACTTTTCATTGTAAACACCCTTTCCATAATTATCAAATCGGAACAAAATTCACATACAAGCCCTTCAATTGTTCCATAATAAAACACAGTGAAAATTTCTGTATTGTTAATCTTAATTTTAGCACATCGGCTGTTCAAAATCAAGTAGAGAACCTATATTGCCAAAATCATTTATTGCGGCTCAATCGTTGATTATTCTGCCCTTTTCAACATTGGGCATAATAAAGTTATCCCTTGAATATTCCCACAGCTTTTTTGAGCCGTCAGCAGTGTTTTTGTTGCGGTTAAGGATACTGTGCAGGTGAACAATATGCTCTACCCACGCCTTGCCGTCGGTTGCATCATTGAGCATGGCGGGCTGAATGTTGTCCATTGTGTGTGCAAACTTTGCTTCGGCTGTTTCACCGCTTTCAAATTCAAGCCACAGATTCATCATCTTTTCGCCCTGATCTTCCGGAAGAAGTCCGAAAATCCTTTTTGCGGCTTTCATTTCACGCTCTGCCTGAGTTTTCTTGGCTTCCTCATCATAGGCATATGTATCGCCTGCGTCAATCTCGACAATATCGTGAATCAGGAGCATTGTCATTGTTTTAAGCACATCAATTTCCGAATTTGCATATTCGGAAAGCATGACGGTCATTATCGCCATATGCCATGCGTGCTCGGCATCGTTTTCCTTTTTTCGAGCATCGGAAAGGTAGGTTTGACGGATGATGAATTTTTCCTTATCAATTTCCTTTATAAAATCAAATTGCTTTTCAATTCTTGATTTCTCCATAATGTTCCCTCTTAAAATTTAGGCCTGCACATGGGCATAGTGCAGGCTTTATGTGATTATTTATTTACTACAGGAAGTTTGGTTTTATCGTATTCATCCAGTCTGTTGCCGTAAAGGTAATAGTTCGTTTCTTTTACAACAACAGGCGAAAGCACAACTACGGCAATAAGGTTGGGAATTGACATAAGTGCATTGAAGATGTCAGCCATTGTCCAAACAAGGTCGAGCTTGATAACAGGACCGATGAGAAGAATAAATACAAAAATCAGCTTGTAAGGAATCATACCGCCTCTGCCGAAAAGATATTCAACACAGCGTTCACCGTAGTATGACCAGCCGAGGATTGTTGAATATGCAAAAGCGGCAATACCGATAACAAGAATCGGTGTGCCGACTACGGGAATCTGCTGGAAGGCTTTGTATGTAAGGTCACCGCCGTCGGAAACATCAATTGCAGGATTTTTGATAATTGAGCTTACAAGCACAAGACCTGTCATAAGACAAACAACGACTGTGTCCCAAAAAGTACCAGTTGAAGAAATCATAGCCTGACGAACAGGGTTTCTTGTCTGAGCGGCAGAGGCAACTATCGGAGCAGAACCCATACCGGATTCGTTACTGAAAAGGCCTCTTGCAATACCGTAACGAGCGGCAAGCATAAGGCTTGAACCGAGGAAACCGCCTGCAACGGACTTGAGAGAAAATGCGTCCTGAAAAATCATTTCAAATGTCTTACCGAGAACATCAAAGTTCATACCGAGGATAATAAGACAGCCGAGAACATAGAAAACAGCCATAAACGGTACAAGGAGTTCGCAAACTCTTGAGATTGACTTGATACCTCCGAAAATTACAACGGCTGTGATTGCGGCAACAAGAACACCTACAACAATCGAAATAACCGAAGCGTCCTGACCGAAAAGATTCACCGTACCAAGGTCAAAGGTGTTGTTCATAATGTTTGAAATTGCATTAACCTGAACACCCGAACCGATGCCGAAAGATGCAAGCAATGCAAAAAGTGCAAAAAGAACGGCGAGGATTTTGCCGAGAGTTTTTAACTTAAATCCTCTTTCAAGGGCATACATAGCGCCGCCGAGCATTCTGCCGTCAGAGGTCTTTACACGATACTTTACACCGATGAGTGACTCGGAATACTTCGTTGCGATGCCGAAAACACCGGTGAGCCAGCACCAGAGAACCGCACCGGGTCCGCCGAGTGCAATTGCAGTACCTACGCCTATGATATTACCAGTGCCGATTGTTGAGGCAAGTGCTGTTGCAAGAGCCTGAAACGGACTGATATCACCGTCTGAATCGGGATCCTTTGTCACCGAAAGTTTGATTGCCTTAAAAGTTTTTCTCTGTACAAATTTTGTGCGAATTGTGAGGAAAATGTGAGTTCCGAGAAGAAGGATAATCATAAACCAACCCCACAGGAAGTCATTGAAGCTATTCATCACAGCTGAAATCGCATCCCACATATTGTACGCCTCCTTGTTTTAGTATAAACCTACCCTGTTTAATATACAAAAGCAAAACCTGCTTTATGTCCGTTAATATTTTTTACAAAAATCGTTTTACATCAATAAGGTTGTCTGCAACTCCGTAAAGAAGGGGAATTGCCTCTGCACTCGGACGGTCAAGGTCGGGAACCATAACCGTTTTACACCCTGCCGAGCTTGCCGACTTTATGCCGTTGAGCGAGTCCTCAAGTGCAATGCAGTTTTCGGGAGCAAGTCCGAGTTTTTCTGCGGCATAAAGATAAATGTCGGGTTCGGGCTTTCCTTTTGCAACCATTGACGCACAAACTATTTCGTCAAAATAATCGTAAAGACCGAGAGCCGAAAGATATTTTTTCGTTCTCTCCGGAGCGGTTGCGGTTGCAAGGGCAACCCTGTAGCCGTTCTGCTTTAAAAAACCGAGAAATTCAGCGGCACCGGGCTTTGATTCAATGCCGTTTTCCGAGATGAACTTATCCATAAGCTCAATTCTTTTATCGTGAACCTTGCAGTAGTCAAAATCCTCCCCGAAAAAGCCCTTTAATTTTGCAATTGCAAATGGGCGAGCCATTGAGCGAATACTGAGTGCGTGGTGCGTTTCCATAGGATAGCCGTAAAAAAGAGCCGCCTCACACCAAAAACGGACATACAGCTTTTCTGTGTCAAGAATAACACCGTCCATGTCGGAAATAATACCTTTTATATCAGGATTCATATTTTACCTCCCGATTTTTTTAGATTCATATTTACAAACGCAATTCCGAGTGAAATCAGAACAAGCGAAATGAGCGTTTCGATTCTGAAAACATTTTCACCGAGCATAAGCCCCGACAAAACTGTTCCGAACACGGGAACAAGCAGATTGAAAACGGAAATTCTGCTTGCATCATGAAATTTGAGAAGTGCTGTCCACAGCGAAAATGCCGCCGCTGATACGAACGCAAGCCAAAGCAACACGGAAACACTTTCAATATTTATCAAACCAATACTGCCACCGCAGCATATGCCCGACACAAGCAATATAAAACCGCCTGTTAAAAGCTGAAAAGCGGTTACAGGGAACGGATCTCGTCCTGTTGTGACTTTTTTCGCAACGATGTTGCCTGCCGCCGCAGATATTGTTGAAAAGAGAATCATCATATCGCCGAACCAAGTGTCCGTGCTGACAGTACCTCCGAAATTGATTGCGATAATTCCGCAGAATCCGAGAATACAACCGACAATTTTCATCGGTGTGAGCCTGTCGTTTTTGAAAAACAACGGCACGAAAAGTACGGTAAAGAACGATGCACAAGCAGTTATCAATGATGTATTTGTTCCGCTTGTAAAACCGATTCCGATGTATGTAAAAATATACTGCAATCCTGTCTGCACCACTCCGAGTGAACAGACGGGCAGTATATCTTTTTTTGAAAGCGTCGGCGGTTTTCTTTTTGATATCCACAAAAAGAGAAACACCATAAATCCTGCCAACATAAACCGCATTCCTGCAAAAATCAACTTTGAGCCGATATCCGATTCCTCAATCTCAAAAGCAGAGTAGCCGACCTTTATAAACGGGAAAGCTGTTCCCCACAAAAGTGTGCAGAAAATTGCTGTTAAATATGCTGTTTTTTTATTTTGTAACAGTTTCATTTTATTCATCCGGAAAAATTAACAATATCAGGTATAGTATACCATAAAAATCAGAAAAAGAAAACCTTACAATTTCAAAAATTTGTTTATTCCGTAAACAGAATTTGCACCGTCACAACAGGCGGTTATAATTTGTCGCAGATTTTTTGTGCGGATATCCCCTGCAACAAAAATTCCCGACACGGATGTCTGACAGGTTTCATCGGCAATCACATATCCGTTGTCATTAGTTTTTACAAAGCCCTTGACACATTCGGTTCTCGGTTCAAGACCTACCGCAACAAAAACTCCGTCAGTTTTCAGAATTTTCTCATTATCAAGCGTAACCGATTTAACCTTTTCGTCACCGTCAATTTTCACAACATTGGTGTTATAAAGAATTTTGACATTGCCCGATTTTTCAAGCTTTTGCACAAGCACTCTGTCGGCTTTTAATGCGTCGCCCCTGTGAATAAGAAAAACCCGTTTGCATATATGAGAAAGATAGGTCGCCTCGGTAACGGCGGTGTTTCCTCCGCCGATTACCGCCACTGTTTTGTCTTTGAAAAAATAGCCGTCACACACGGCACAATAGCTTACTCCTCTGCCCTCAAACTTATTTTCACCGTCAATTCCCAATTTTTTGTGGGTTGCGCCCATGCAGAGAATAACAGATTTTGTCTTGACCTCGCTGTCGGAACATTCAAGGATAAAACCGTCATAATTTTTTCTTATGCTGACAAGGGATTGTCTGACAAATTTTGCACCGAATGACTTTGCGTGTGAATAAAAGTGCTGGATGAGATCAAAGCCTGCAATATCGCTGAAGCCCGTGTAGTTTTCAACCGCATCCGTGAGGGCAATTGAACTGCCCTCGGGTGATGACGGATCAAGCACAATGCAGTCAAGTCCGCTCCGAGAGGCATAGAGTGCCGCCGTAAGTCCTGCCGCACCTCCGCCGACAATTACAAGGTCATACAAAACTCTCACCCGTTTTTTCGGAGATTTCGGAGATTATCCGTTCTTCAGTCTGAACCCCCGACATACGCAAAATTTCGTTGCCGTTTTTAAAGAGCAAAAGCGCAGGAATTCCCGATACTCCGTAGCGTTCTGTCAATTCGGGATTTTCGTCAACATTGACCTTGACGGTTTCAAAATATGCTTTGTATTTGTCACCGATTTCTTCTATTACAGGCGAAAGCATTCTGCACGGTGAACACCATTCGGCATAAAAATCGGCAAGCACCGGCTTTGATGATTTTATTAAGCTTTCAAATTCATTTTTCCGTATGTTTTGAATCACAATATCACTCCGTAAATCGTTTTTACTATTGTTCCCGATTTAAGGGTAATTATTATATCTTTGTCTGCACATTCAAATTATGTGTAACGGCAAACCGATTTTATTGTAAAAAGGCGAAAAAAATCCCCCCGAAAAATCGAGAGGACTTTAAATTTTTTAATTTTCGCAAATTGCAATAGCAACAAATATTTTTGACAATTTTTGTATCGATTTATTTTAAGGCAATGTCATTCAGAATACAAATTCCTCAAAGCCGAAATTTCTTTGGCATAACCGTCAAGCTCGTTAGGGGTTTCAAGGAAAAACGGAAGATTTCGCAAATTTTCATTATTTATAATTTTTCCGAACGCATCAATTCCGATGTAGCCCTCGCCTATTTTCTGATGTCTGTCCTTGTGGTTGCCGATAGGATTCATACTGTCATTGAGATGAATTGCCTTGAGTCTTTCTAGCCCGATTACACGGTCAAATTCTTCAAGAACTCCGTCAAGATTATTCACAATGTCATAACCGGCGTCAAAAACATGGCAGGTATCAAGGCAGACGCCGATTTTATCGTTTTGCTCCACACGGTCGATAATCATACGCAGTTCTTCAAAGGTTCTGCCGACCTCCGTGCCTTTGCCCGCCATTGTTTCAAGCAATACCGTGGTTGTCATATCATCGAACATTGCAGTATTCAACGCTGTGCCGATTTGCTCAACCGCAGCTTTAACGCCCTGTCCCGTGTGACTGCCGGGGTGAAAGTTGTAAAGATTATTCGGGAGATATTCCATTCGTTTCAAATCATCCGTAAGCGTGTTCAGAGCAAATTCACGGGTTTCGGGTTTTGCCGAACAGAGGTTCATTGTGTATGGTGCATGGGCAAGAATTTTTGCGAAATTATTTTCCGTCATAAGTTTTATAAGTGCATTGACATCTTCGATATCAATTTTTCTTGCAGATCCGCCACGAGGGTTGCGTGTAAAAAATTGAAATGTGTTTGCTCCGATTGAAAGTGCATCTCTGCCGATTGCGTAAAAACCTTTTGATATTGAAAGATGAGAGCCGATATTAAGCATATTTTCTCCTTTTGCGTTAATTTATTTGCAGTAAGCGGTTTATCGTAAAGAAAAAAGCCTTTCTGTCAAAAGACAAAAAGGCTTTAGTTGGTCGGGATGACAAGACTTGAACTTGCGACTCCACGCCCCCCAGACGTGTGCGCTACCAAACTGCGCTACATCCCGTTGCAACATTAATATTTTAACAAACACTGCGAGCGTTGTCAAGATGTTTTAAAAACTTTTTGAATATTTTTGCACCATGAGTTAAAAAAGCAAAACGGACACTGCCGATTGACAGTGTCCGAAAAATGCTTAATCAAAGATTAATTCGTTAAAATCAGTCTTCTTTCTTCTTTCTTGCAAGGAACATAACGCCTGCTGCTGAAACCATAAGACCTGCCATTACGAAAACGATAGTTGTTTCAACACCTGACTTAACTGCACCTGTGCTTGAAGAACCTGAACCTGATGAGCTTGAGCCACCGTTGCTTGAAGAAGAACTTGAACCGTTGCTTGAGCTGCCGCCTGCTGCCTTGTTACCTGTCTTCTTAGCGTTGTCGAGCTGAGTCTTGTCAACCTTTTTACCTGTTGTAGGATCTGTGCAACCTGCGAGGATCTTCTCAACTGCAGGAGCAATCGTATCCTTATCAGGGTTGTTTGTAGCGTTGAGCCTATCTGTTACAGCACCCATAACCTGTGTTGGGCTAACCTTGAGTTCGTCAAGAAGTTTCTGTGTAAGACTTGTCTTAGCCTCATCATTGTAGTAAGCGACGAGGTATGTAGCCAGCAATGTTACATCTGATTCGCCCTCAGGGAAAGCAGAACCGATGACATTACCTGTTGATGTAATCTTCTTTTCAGGGCCGCAGTCTGAGTTGTTTTCCCACTTAGCTTCGTTTGCCTTCTTTTCTGAATCCTCAGGGTTTTCAAGCTGATTACCTGTGCAATAAAGTGTGTCACCGATGCACTTGCCGCTCATGATAGCGTTGTATGACTGCATACCTGTGTTAGCACTGAAGATTACACAGTAAACTCTTCCGTCTGACTTAGAGATTGTGTTACCTGTCTTTGAAAGATCATATGTAGCGATACCTGTTGAAGAATCGTACTTACATTTTTCTTTCTTTGACTGCCAAGCCGGCCAATCGCCTGAACCGTCAGCCTTCCAAACGTGACAGAATACTGTCTTAACATTATTCCAGCCTGACTTCTTAACATCAAACTTAATAACATTGCCTGCTTCAACTTCTGAAGAAGCGTCAGCTGAAACCTCTGATGAACCGTCGGCTGAAACCTCGCCTGACTGATCTGCTGCAGCAACAGCAGCGTCATCCTCTGCTTCTGCAGCGCTAGCTGTGATGGCAGCTGAACTGCACATTACTGCTGCTGCAAGAAAAAGACCTGCAATTTTCTTGAACATTTTTAATCTCCTCCTAAAATTGTTCATAAATATCCAAGATAGATTTTCATATCTTAGTATTGCTTATTATACTATAAAAATAACAAAACTGCAATAGTTTTGATTTAAAACCGTTTTTGTTAATTGCACAAGATTTTATGTAACCGTTTGGCTATTTTTCACAATTCAACCGGCAAGTAAGCCATAAATACACATTAAACGATTATTTTAACATTGCATAAACAGTTTCTTTTACGCTGTCAAGAGCCTCTGAAATCTTCTCAGGCTGTTTAGCGCCTGCCATAGCCATATCTGGCTTTCCGCCTCCGTTGCCTCCGGCCTTCTGAGCAACAGCCTTTATGATTTTGCCTGCATTTGCACCGAGAGCAAGAGCCTCTTTACCGCAGGCTGCGGCAAATGTCACTTTGCCGTCATTTTCAGTTGCAAGAACACATACGCACTTCGGGGCAAAATCTCTTGCCTTTTCGCACATTGTGCGAAGAATGTCGGCATTAGCCTTGTCAATTCTGCCTGTTACCACTCTTACACCGTTTTCCTCCGTTGTACCTGCAAAAAGCTGACCGATCTGAGCAACGGCAAGCTTTGAATTAAGCTCGTTGATTTCTCTCTGCTGTTCCTTGATAAGCTGTTCAGCCTTCTGAACACCCTCAACAACTGCCTTTGGATTTGCAATTTTGAGTAATGAGCAAACATCCATAATAACAGCGCTCATACCGTTGATGTACTTGAGAACGCCCATACCTGTAAGAGCCTCAATTCTTCTTACACCTGCGGCAACCGAACCCTCCTGTCTGATTCTGAAAAGACCGAGGTTTGCAGTATTCTTTACATGTGTACCGCCACAGAATTCAACAGAGAAGTCACCTGCGCTTACAACACGGACAACATCGCCGTACTTTTCACCGAAGAGTGCCATTGCGCCGAGCTTTTTAGCCTCTTCAATAGGCATTTCCTGTGTTGTAACGGGGATTGCCTCAAGAATCTTTTTGTTTACAAGGTTCTGAACCTCAATGAGTTCCTTTGCCGTGAGAGCCTCAAAGTGAGTAAAGTCAAAACGGAAGTAATCGTCTGAAACAAGCTGACCTGCCTGCTGAACATGGTTGCCGAGGACCTCACGGAGAGCCGACTGAAGAAGGTGAGCCGCTGTGTGGTTTCTTGTAATATCCGCACGGCGCTCTTCATCAACAGCAGTTGAAACCTCTGCACCTACATTGATACTGCCGCTCTTTACTGTACAAGCGTGAAGGTAAATTGTGCCTGACGGATTCTTTGTTGTGTTGTCAACATCAGCTGAAAAACTGCCAGACTCCATAACACCTGTGTCGCCAACCTGACCGCCGCCTTCTCCGTAGAACGGAGTTTTGTCGAGAACGATGATAGCATTTTCGCCCTCGCCGATACTGTCAACTCTCACACCGTCCTTAACGATTGCAAGAACCTTTGAAGTTGACTTGAGGTCTGTGTAACCTACGAATTCTGTATTTGCAACATCCGAAAGGTCTGTTGTGTCAGAAATCCATGCGTCTGCACCTGCGTTCTTTCTTGCGTCACGGGAACGCTTTTTCTGCTCCTTCATAAGCTCACGGAAACGATCAACATCAACCTTGATGCCTTTTTCCGAAAGAATTTCTTTTGTAAGGTCAATCGGGAAGCCATAGGTATCGTTAAGCTTAAATGCGTCCTCACCGCTGAGAACCTTAACATCTTCGCTGTCCATAATGCCGTTGAGCATCTTAAAGCCCTGATCAATTGTCTTGGCAAAGCTTTCTTCCTCAACCTTGATAACCTTTGTAATGAACTCCTGCTTTTCCTTGAGTTCGGGATAAGCTGTGAGATTTTCCTTGATAACCGTATCGCAAACCTTATAGAGGAAAGGCTCGTTGTAACCGAGAAGTCTGCCGTGACGAGCGGCTCTTCTGAGCAAACGGCGAAGCACATAGCCCTTGCCCTCGTTTGACGGAAGAACACCGTCACCGATCATAAATGTTGTACTGCGGATATGGTCTGTGATAACACGGAGCGAAACATCGCTCTTTTCATTTTTGCCGTACTCAACACCTGTAATCTGTGAGATGTGTTTCATAATGTTCTGAATTGTGTCAACAAGGAAAAGGTTGTCAACACCCTGCATAACACAGGCAAGTCTTTCAAGTCCCATACCTGTATCAATGTTTGGATGTTCAAGAGGAGTGTAGTTACCCTTGCCGTCATTCTCAAACTGAGTAAATACAAGGTTCCAAACCTCAACAAAACGGTCGCATTCACAGCCTACATGACAGTCGGGTCTGCCGCAGCCCTTTTCGTCACCACGGTCAAAGTAGATTTCGGAGCACGGACCGCAGGGACCTGAACCGTGTTCCCAGAAGTTATCTTCCTTGCCGAGTCTTACCATATGTGACGGATCAACGCCGACTTCTTTTGTCCAAATGTCAAAAGCCTCGTCATCGTCCTCATAGATTGAAACATAGAGCTTTTCGGGAGGCATTTCAAGAACCTTTGTAAAGAATTCCCATGCCCATGCTGTTGCCTCGTGCTTAAAATAGTCGCCGAATGAGAAGTTACCGAGCATTTCAAAGAATGTACCGTGACGGGCTGTGATACCGACACGCTCAATGTCGGGAGTACGGATACATTTCTGACAGGTTGTAACACGCTTGCGAGGAGGTGTTACCTCACCTGTAAAATATTTTTTCATAGGAGCCATACCGCTGTTGATGAGCAGAAGGCTGTTGTCGTCCTTTGGAACAAGTGAAAAGCTGGGGAGTCTTAAACAACCCTTTGATTCAAAGAATTCAAGGAACTTTTCTCTTAATTCGTTAAGTCCTGTCCACTTCATAAAAAATCTCTCCTTATACAAATTCACAGGGGAATACAATATTCGTTCAAATTTCGATACACAACATTTATCACATCAAAACATATGTGATTAAACAAAATAATTCATCAAGGCGGGCGGCCAATGACCGCCCCTACTGTACAACTCCCCGCAAAATACACAACAAAAAAATCCCATTGTATAAAAATACAATGGGACAGGAATATCCTGCGGTACCACCCAAATTGACGCCAAGCGTCCGCTTTGAGTAATCGTCATAATAGATTACATTTCCTTAACGCAGAAATACGCTGTGCTTAATCACACAGAGCTCAGGGGCAGCGCACCGAAACTTCACATAAAAGCCTTGCACCAAAACGGCTTTCTCTCTGAAATGCTGACATCTCGGTTAATCCCGTCACAGCCGAATATTGTAATTCAATTGTAGCAAATAATTTAAATCGGAGCAACACTCTGCTTTGCTTGCAAGGAGCAGAGTTTGCGACAGATTGCAATCAAGTGCATAGGAGCGTCAGCTCCTCAGTATTTCAGCGAGAGATTTGCTCACGCCGAAAGGCTGAATTGTTCCCCACCGTTTTTAAGGTGGGGAACATCAGTACTTAGATTATAGAACTGTTTCTTTGTGTTGTCAATAGCAAAATTCGGGATTAATCACGCTTTTTTCTGATAACCGAGCCTGACGGAACGGGAGCGTTGCATTTCATTGTAAGTCTTTGCATCGGATGCGGCGCACTTTCAACGGGCATACCCTCGTCGGTTGTAAGTGATTCACACTTGATTTCAAACGGCACTCCGCTTGGCGGAAGTACATCAAGTGTGTCGCCCACATAGAATTTGTTGCGCTGAGTGATTACTGCGGTTGTGTCGTCAATAAGCTCTTCGCACAACGCAACATTGTCATAATGACGGATATATCCTCCGTTGCCCGTAACCTGACCGGGTTCTCTGCCAAAATAGAAGCCTGTGTTGTACTCACGGTGGCTGATTTTTTCAAGTTCTTCCCTTATCCACGGTTTGAGAACATAATCGTCACCCTCTGCAAAATAATCGTCAACAGCGTGACGGTAAGCGTTTGTTGTAACAGCGACATAGTAAGCCGACTTTGCTCTGCCCTCAATCTTAAAGCTTGAAACACCTGCCTTTACAAGCTCGGGGATATGCTCAATCATACAGAGATCTCTTGAATTATAGAGATATGTGCCGTCACCTGTTTCTTCAACAGGAAAATACTGTCCCTGACGGTTTTCTTCGTAAAGATGATACTTCCAGCGACACGGCTGAGCGCAGTCGCCGTGGTTAGCATCTCTGCCTGTCATATAGCTTGAAATAAGGCATCTGCCTGAAAATGAAACACACATTGCACCGTGTACAAAGCATTCAATTTCAAGCTCTTTCGGAACTTTTGCACGCATTTCGGCAATTTCATCAAGCGGAATTTCTCTTGCAAGCACAACCCTTGACGCACCCATATTGTAAAGCACATTTGCCGCCGCATAGTTTGTTACTCCCGCCTGAGTCGAAATGTGGCGCTGAACCTTTGGCGCATACTTTTTAGCCGCCTCAAAAACACCGAGGTCGGCAATTATGAACGCATCAACTCCGCAAGCCTGAGCATTTTCCATAAATTCCTGAAGATGAGGAATTTCATTATTGCGTGGAAGTGTGTTGCAGGTCACATGGATTCTTGCACCCTTTGCGTGGGCAAGGTCACAAGCCTTTTTGAGCTGATCGTTATCAAAATTCTGCGGTGCGGAACGCATTCCGAACATTTTCCCTGCAAGAAAAACTGCATCTGCGCCAAAGTTTAAAGCGGATTTAAGGCAATCCATATCACCTGCCGGTGACAAAATTTCGGGTTTTTCAAAATTAGTTATCATAGCTTTCAATATACTCCAGATTTGCGTTTTGCTGTTCAAGTGTTGATGCGTAATAAGCCTGTCCCTTGCTGTCATGACAGAAGAAGTAATAATCCGAGCTGTTCGGATTGAGTGCGGCAATTATCGCATCCATACCGGGATTGCAGATAGGACCGTAAGGAAGTCCCTTCCTGTCATATGTATCATATCTGCTCTTGTAGGTGCTTCTGTCATTTTCGGGAACATCCTCAAGGCTTCTGTACGGATAGAACTTTGTTGAATCAAGACCAAGGCTTGACACGCCGAGACTGCTGTCGGCTGTAAGACGGTTGTGGAGAATTGAGGAAATGTAGTACATATCCTCTTTGTCAGCCGCCTCTGCCTGAATGATAGATGCGATTGTCATAACCTGATCAAGCGAATACTTTGTGTCGCTCTCTTCAACCATTTTCAAAACTGTTGTTTTCTTTGAATATCCGTCAACAGTCTGTTTTTCGTTAATCTTTGTTTCGTAGTTGTTGAGAAATTTGTAGATTACGGATTCTGCATTTTCATTTCTGTAAAATTCGTAGGTATCCGGATAGAGATAGCCCTCAAGCTTGTAGTAACGCTTGTCCGCATTTGTTTCAGCCTTGATAAAATCAAAGTCGCTGTCAAACTTTTCGGAATTGCAAAGCGAAAGAAACTCGTCCCTGTCGCCCAAAGCACCGTTCTTTTCAAGAGTGTTGGCAATTTCAAGAACGCTTTCGCCCTCGGTAATTGTAACGGAAACCGTGTCGGTTCTGTTGTTGTTACTCGAAAGGAAGTTGATGATTGCCTCGTAGTCCATATTTCTGCGAATTTCATATGTACCCTGAGTAAAATCATCAGCAGACTTTGTGACATTGACAAAAAGCTTGAAATATGACGGCTCACCGATTACTTTATTGTCAACAAGCACCTTTGTAACATCGTCAACAGTCGGATTTTCGGGAATTTCAATTTTCACGGTTGAGGAATCGGTTCTGTTCACGGCAAGCAAATCGTTCATGCCTGTTATCATATATACAGCCGCCATTGCTCCGACAATTAAAACCGAGATAATCCAGATAAAGCGGAAGGTTCTGCGATTATACTTGTTCTTTGCTTTAAGAGCCTTTTTTTCTTCCTTTTTCTTCTGCTTTAAAACCTGCTTTGATTCACGGGCCATTTGCTTTTTGACATCCTGACCGCTGTATGAATTAAGGTTTGACGGTTCATCCTCAGACTTGACGAAATTATCGTCCTCATACTCGCTTTCATCAATATTAAGTTTAAAGTTTTCGGCTCTTCTGCGACGCTGAGCGTTAAGCTCCTGTTCGCTCATATTAAAATTATCAGGGTTCATAATGTATCATTCCTTTACAAACTCGTTATTTGTTCGGTTGGTATATTTTTCGGTAATCACGGCATCGACAGGGCGGTCGAACACTCCCGAGGGCAGAGTATGCTCTATACATTTGGAGTAGCAAAGCCCAACGCTTGTTCCCGAAAAATTCTGTAAAAATCTGTCATAGTAACCCTTGCCGAATCCAAGGCGGAATCCCTGCATATCAAAGCAAAGTCCCGGAACGAGACAGAGTCCGTGTGAGAAATCCTCGTACTTTTCGCAAACCTCGGGGTTTGGTTCCATGATTGAGAACGCACCCTTTTCAAGCTGAGAAAGTGAATTTACAAGGTAAAAATCCATTTCGCCGAAATTATTTTTACACTTTGGCAAAGCAAGTCTTTTGCCGTCTTTCAGCGTTGTTTCAAGAATAAGTGAGGTGTCAACCTCAATCGGTGATGAAACAAAGGCAAAAAGCACATCACAGCTTTTGTATTCCTCACTTGCCAGAAAAGCATTCTGCAAGGCGAGGTCAAGCTGTTGCTTTTTTTCGGGAGGACAGCTTTTTCGGATTTTTTTATATTTTGCACGGAGCTGACTTTTCAGCTCACGAACATTTTTCACAGGCATTGCATATCACCGATAACCTTGTCAGCGGCATCCTTTGATACTGCGAGAGAAACAATTGCGTGACCGAATTCAATTGCACAGCCTGCGCCCTTTGCGGTAATAATATTGCCGTCCGTTACGGTGTGAGTGCCTGTATAGTCTGCACCCTTGAGTTCCTTTTCAAAGCCTGGAAAACAGGTTGCCTTTTTGCCGTCAAGGATTCCGAGATGACCGAGTATTGACGGAGCGGCACAGATTGCGGCAACGATTTTGCCGTTTTCACAGCTATACTTAACAGCCTCAATAACCTTTTCGTTTGCCTCAAGATTGAGAGTTCCGGGCATACCGCCTGGGAGTACAACACCCTGAACATCGTCAAGGTCAATATTGTCAATTGTGATATCGGCTTTTACAGGCACACCGTGTGAGCTTGTAACACATTCGCCTGTTACACCGACTGTTTTAACATCAAGCTTTGCCCTGCGCATTACATCAACGGGGGCAAGCGCCTCTGTTTCTTCAAAGCCTTCTGCAAGAAATACATAGAACATAGTAAACTTCCTTTCAGGAAAGAGTAATCCCGATATAGACATCGTCGGGAATTTTATGGTTTTTGTCGAGTGATTTAATCATTCCGCATTTTTGTAACCTACAGTTTTCAAAAAGAGCGTTATCGGATTTGCCCGTAAACACAAACCTTTCTGATTTTGTATTTTCAAGCAAAAGTGCGGAAAGTTCGTTTATATTTTTATAAGCCGAGTAAAAAACATCGGCAGTATTTTCGTTTTCATCAAATACGGCAAAGCAGTCATTCTTATTGATCACCTTTGAGCCGTAAATCTCATAATAGGACTTTGCAAATTCAAAAAAATTCTCATTATATATGAAGGAATTTTCTTTTGAACAGCCGATATTCAAGCCCTTCTCTGCAAAACTTTCAAGCATTTGCCTTGAAATTTCACGGCTTTTTACGGTGCAGCTCGGAGCATATCCGAGTTTTGCGTAAAAGCCATACAAGCCGTCATTTGCAGGAAAAAGCAGAGAATAGACATCACCGTTATTTTTTGCGTCAACAAGTGCAAAATTAATCAGCCTTGACATTATTCCTTTACCACGGAAAGATTTATCGGTTGACGCACCGCAAAGATAATGCGATTTTTCGCCGTTGAGCGTACCTTTTACAAGGTAAAGAGCCGAAACGATTCTATCGTCAACAACGGCACAGCAGCCGTCAAAAAGGTCGCTGTCAAAAATCAGGTTGACGGCAGTTACATCCTCGTCAAAACACGAGAGCCACAGTTTTTTTAGGCTTTCGGTATCGGATTTTTCGGTTTTGCGAAATATCGTTTTCATCGTTTTTTCGGTATTGCATTCCAGCGGTCGAGGATAATAACGGGATTGTATGAAAGTTTAGACTTTTTGAGTCCCTCAAGTCCCATATCTTCCTCACGGTTTATATACTCATACTGCGTAAGAGTTTTGGCAAATTCGTTGTTGATTACGGCATAAACACCGTCATATTCACGAAGTGCCTTTTCAAAGTTGATGTCATACACCTTGGGTGAAATTTCACTTCCGAGAGTCATGGCAACAGGCTTTGAGTCAACATACAGTACAGCGCCCTTGACATTATATTCGTCTTTGAGGTCGCACATTTCCCTGATTGCCGTAATTTCGCTTGAAGCTTCGGGATCGGTGTCATTTTCCGCACACCACAGTTTTGCAACCGTTAATGCATCGGGAATGTTTGAATCCGACAGAGTTTCAAAACGGGTATCGGTGTAGGTTCTGTAAAATTTTGAAATGTGGTTACGCTTTGCGTGAAACCTTTTGCCCGCAAGGGTTGCAAGGTCACGGGAAGTGTAAATGTAATCCTGATTTTCGGGTGAACGGACATAATCAAATTTGTCGGGAAACATTGTTTCAAGCATTGCACGATTGCCGTTTGTCAGCATAACAATTTGCAAATTGCCGTTTCTCTCCTCGGCATCTTTGAAAACCTCTTCAAGCGCACCCTTTATATTTTTGCCTGTAGGCATACAGTAACCCCAGACGGACTCGTCGGGATTACAATACACCTTGACAATTGTATCATCATAAAAAGCAAATTTAATATTGTATTCGTTTCGCCAAAGATAAGCGTTCAAAAGGTTGGTATCGCAACCCATGCACTCATCATAATCGTAGTATTTTTTAAGTTCGTTTATGTCACTTTGCTCAATTTTTTTAAAGCTCAGCATAAATTTCAGCCGCTGCCCTCTCTATCTCTTCCGATATTTTTTCTATACTCTTAATCTCTCCGTTTTCACAGCAATTAATAACCTTCCAGCCGCATTTTTTAGCGGCATAAACTGCACTTTTTCGACAGTCAAGAAGGAAACGGAGGTTTTTTTCATGCAAATCTTTCTTGCTGTTGTCACCGCCGTAGCGTTTTTCCATAAGCTTCTGCGAAACCTCGGGTTCAACATCAAGGTAGATTACAAGGTCGGGTTTCGGAATCCCGAGCTTTTCGTATTCAAAATCGTTCAGCCAATCAATAAAGCTGTTCCACTCCTCTTTCGGGAGCTTGGACATCTGATAAATTATATTTGAAGTCACATAGCGGTCGCTTAAAATCACACCGCCGTTGTCACATTCCTTTTTCCAAAACTGAAGATAGCTTGCAACACGGTCAACCGCATAAAATGCACTCGCCGCATAGGCATTGACATCATCGGGCTTGTCGCCGAATTCGCCGTCAAGATACATCTTCACGGGAGCGGCGGCAGGGCTTTCATAATTCGGAAATTCAAGCTTTGTGACCTTTTTGCCGAGAGCGGAAAATTTTTCGCACAAAATCTTTGTCTGCGTAGCTTTTCCGCTGCCGTCAAGTCCCTCAATAACAATAATTTTGCTTTTCATATATATACCTTACTTTTCTCTGCCATATTTCTGACGCATTTCCTTTTGCTTTCCGCAACACATATTGCCCTCGGGGCATGGTCCGAACAGACAGGACGGACCGCAGTTTTTGAAAAGGTGCGGAGCAACCTCAAGACACTGCAAAAGCATCTGTTCGGCAACCTCACGGATTTCCCATTGTGCTCTGTTGCAGCAACGGTGTGCAAAAAAGTTCTGCAAGCTTCTTGCATTGAAGGTGCAGACAATTTTTGTTGTCGATGCATTCGGCAGAATAAATCTTGCGTCCTCATTGGCTTTCTTGATGAAAGCATTGCAGGATTTTTTGTCGTCAGCCTTGTAGGCATTGATAATTTCTTCATCGGTTCCGCTGTACTTATCGGGACATTTCTCGTTGATGTAACCGACAGCAAGTGCATCTCTGATTTCCTTGTAAGCGTCAGCCTCAACCTTGAGAGCCTTTTCATAAGCGGCAAGAGCCTTTTCATTCTTTGCAATCTCGGGCGGAGTTACAAAGTCAAACCTTGTGCCGTCAACATATCGCTGTGACTGCTGACTGTAGGACGCAATTCTGTGGCGGACAAGCTGGTGTGAGCAAGCCCTTGAAATGCCCTCAATGCCGAATGTAAAATATGCGTGTTCGGTCGGGCTTGCATGACCGAGGCTTGCAAGCATATCAATAAATGAGGAAGTTTTTTCCTCGTCAAGACCTTCTCTTATATCTTCAATCCCTGACGGTGAGTAGCAAAGCTTTGCCGCCATTGCAACCGTCTGTTCGGGGTTTGGTGTGTGTGTAAGGAGCGTTACCTTTATTGCCATTATTCGTTTTCATCTCCCATTTTCGATAAAGTTATTCACAATTTTCTATATTCGGATTTATTATAACATTATTATTCAGTCTTTTCAATGGTAAAAACAAGCAAAAATCCCGACAGCACAAAACCTGTCGGGATTTTTTCTTTACACTAATTATATCAAAAAGCACTGTACCATTATCCACCCTTTCCTTTACAAAACCATTTGTTATGATTATTTAATTTAGCCATGACCAAAAACGGTCGGATAGACGAACTACCCGACCGTAAATTTTATTTTTCAATTTTCAGATTTTTAATCAAAAATCACTTTTCATAGATATTGAGCAAAAGAGCCTTGATGTCATAGAGTTTCTTTGAGAGGTCAACATAATAGTTATGCGGATTTTCAAAACGCTTAACCTCGTCCCAGAGAAGGTCAATCTGCTCACGACAATAGGTTGCGATTTCCTCAATTGACGGTGACTCATACACGCACTTGCCGTTTTTGAAGATTGGCACAAGAAGTTCCTTTGCGGTATAGTTATCAAGCATTTTTGTTTTCCAAACTGCATTCGGATCGAAAATTGTTCTCGGCTTTGAATCGTCAACAACCTCATCATAAATGCAAAGCTCATCGGCAATAGCCTTACCGCTGTCCTTGTCAAAATAGCGGTAAACCTTTTTGAAGTGCGGATTTGTAATCTTGGTTGTATTTTCGCTGACCTTGATTTTCGGAACAATTTCGCCGCCGTCATTTTCAACGGCAACAAGTTTATAAACACCGCCGAATACAGGCGAACTTGATGAAGTGATGAGTCTTTCACCGACACCGAATGTGTCAACCTGAGCGCCCTGCATCATAAGGTCACGAATAAGGTACTCATCAAGAGCGTTTGACGCAGTAATTGTACATTCAGTAAGACCTGCGTCATCAAGCATTTTTCTTGCTTTCTTTGAAAGATAGGAAATATCGCCCGAATCAAGGCGGATTGCACACTTGGTCTTACCCTGCGGAAGAAGAACCTCCTTGAACACCTTAATGGCATTCGGGACACCGCTCTTTAATGTGTTGTATGTATCAACAAGGAGAGTAGGATTATCAGGATACATCTCGCAGTAGGTTTTAAAAGCGTCATACTCGCTGTTGAACATCTGAACCCATGAATGTGCCATTGTACCGCCGGCGGGAACACCGTAAAGCTCGTCGGTAAGTGTGCAGGCTGTACCCTTGCAGCCGCCGATATATGCAGCTCTTGCACCGTCAACTGCGGCATTTGCACCCTGAGCACGGCGTGAACCGAATTCAAGCACGGCTCTGCCCTGAGCGGCACGGACAATTCTGTTAGCCTTTGTCGCAATGAGCGTCTGATGATTGATTGTGAGGAGAATGAATGTTTCAACAAGCTGAGCCTCAATTGCAGGCGCTTTGATTGTCATAACAGGCTCGTTCGGGAAAATCGGAGTTCCCTCGGGAATTGCATAAACATCACCGCTGAATTTGAAGTTTCTCAAATACTCAAGAAACTGCTCGTCAAAAATGCCCTTGCTCTTGAGATATTCGATATCCTCGTCTTCAAAATGAAGTTCCCTGATGTACTCAATAGCCTGTTCAAGACCTGCCATAATCGCAAAACCGCCGTTGTCGGGAACTTTGCGGAAGAACACATCAAAATAGACATTCTTTTTATAAAAACCGTTTTTAAAATAGCCGTTTGACATTGTAAATTCGTAGAAGTCACACAGCATAGCCATATTTTCTTTTTTCATAATAATCACCTTGAATGAGATTGTATATTCTGCAACGCAGAAGTATAGATATAGTTTAGTCTTTTTTCGTCAATTTGTAAAGCGGAATTTGCACAAAAGCCGTTAAAATCCAACCCTCTTGCCTATACATTTTTAATATCTCGGTTGACATTTTACCGCTTAAAGGTATAATTAAGTTATATCGAAAACAATCCACTCGGAGGTAAAAATATGAACAGCGAAAATAATAAACTCTGCCCATTCTGCGAAAGCGAAATGATGATTATTCAGGACAACCTCAACAACGGCAAGCCGTACCTTGAATGCCCCACCTGCGGACTCCGTTTCCAAATTGAAGGCTTCCCCGAAAATCCGCAGGAAATCAGAGAAACTGAATGATTTGGTCTGAACATTTGTATTGCAGATATTGAAAAAAATCACCGCTCGGCTCAAAATGTCAAATTTCACAAAAATGTGTTGACAAATCGACTGAACGGTGATATAATCTATCTTGCGTTGAAATTTATAAGTAAGTTTGCAGAACCGACCTTCATAATTTCATCGGTTGAAATTAATATAGGGGTATAGCTCAGTTGGTAGAGCAGCGGTCTCCAAAACCGCGTGCCGAGGGTTCAAGTCCTTCTGCCCCTGCCAAGCAAAAACGGCTTAAACACTGCGTTTAAGCCGTTTTTTTGATATGCTTTTATGTGCGGATCTCGGTCTGATTTTCTGCTTTTGATGTTCATTTCAGTCATAAAAATGTTCAACTGGCGCTAATAATTCCAACGTTTCCGTCTGTTACATCATCAAAATAGCATCAATTTTTTTAATAAAAATATTATTGCTACAATATTATCACTTACAACTATTCAAATATCTTGTTGATTACGCAATTGTATGTCATACCATAATCCTCAATAAATACATCAACAGATTCGTTTGTATCAATTTTTATGATTTTTTCTCCGCCCAAAGATTCTAAGTTACCCTTTATTTTATCTTCTTTTTCAAATTCGACAGTATCTAATACTTCAAAATATCCACAGTCACCATTTTCTATTTGAAAAGCAACTAATCCTCTTTTATAGTTTACTGCTACTACTTGACCTATCATCATAATAACTTACCTCTATTCAATGTTAAATAATTAGTTCCTATTATATGTACAAGGATAATTTTTACCATTTGGTGTGTTAATTTCCTCAATTAATAAATCGCTTAATATATCAGTAATATCGTCCCAACTCATGCCTTCATAAAAACCTCTTGTATCATCCGCTGGAAGATTCATTAAGAAAGTTGCAAAAATAGTTTCACATGTTCTTCTTGGGAATTTTCCTAAATAAGAACTGTAGAAATCATTAGTGTATTTGTAATGATGTGAATAAATGAAATCTTTCCATTTATCAAGCATTTCATCTTCACTAACAATATCTATAACAGAAACTTCTTCAAGTTGTCTACTTTCTAAATCTCCCCAAGCTTTTTTCAATAAAGTTACAGCTTCTTTATCTGTTGTTGGAGCACTATACCCAAATATAGTTAGCATTGATGATTGTTCAATGCATTGTTCAGTTGCTTCCCAACATTTGTTTATATAATCATCTTTACTATAATTTTTTTCTTTTACAGGATATAAAAGCTTAGTTGGTGTAAATACACTTTCACAAACAGGACAAGTAACACCGTTTATTCCAAATTCAACATCTTTTTCACAGTATCCCATAGCAACATTACCATGCAAGCAAAAAATATGTGGTAGATTTTCTGTAAATCCAGAACATCTACAATATGCTTGGATCAATAATGGATCCCAATTAAAAGTTGTGATAACATCTTTACTTGTTAAACTTAAAATAAGCAAATCATATATTGTGGGGTATTCAGGCAATTCAAGTGAAGCAAAATAGTCATAAATGCGTTTTTCAAGTTCTTTAACGACATCTCTGCAATCTTCTCTCAAATATAATTCTGAATATATATCTTCAAGGTTTTTGCTTTTAGTATTTAGTTCAACATTAGATATTACATCATTAAGATTTAACTTTTCTATAAGACCATTCATTACGGATGATTTATTGCCATTTCTATCCCCATTAGGTATTGTAGCAATTGTTGCACCAGCACCTAAAATTACAGTATGTCTTCTCATTATTATTCCTTTCATCGGATTGAGCATTTCTATTATATTTTAACACGAGTAATTATTTTATTCAATCACTTAAATAGACTATATTGTATGAAAAAGTGTTCACCAGCATCATTATATCATAAAAACTCCATATTATTTTCAAAAAATACCAAATAAATTCTAATCCCTTTTCTTTGTTTACAGCGTATCAGTTTTTGGATATTCATCTTATTTTCCTAAAGTATTACTGGAACAATTATCTTGTATGCAACATTGTTAAAATGTATGCTTGTTTTATCTGTGTCTGCATATCCTCCGGCGTGAAGAGTATGTATTTTCAAAACCTCTGATTTTAAACATTCAAGTAACTCTTCTGCATACTTTAAAACAGTATTCCGTTTTGGAATGAACATATTCTGTTTAGCATCTTAAGATAATTAATCATTATACTTTGGGCTGATGCTAAACAACTCATATTTTTACTCTTTCCGCAGACAGCAATCATTTCATTTCCTTTCTGTTAGCGAAATAAACACCGCATTAAATCCTTTCTCATCTCTATCGATCTTAATATTGTATTTCTCTGTTTTAATAGTCTGACTTTATTTTGAATAATTATTTCCTATTATATTCCATTTGTTTTCTGTTATATCTTTTGTATAAACAATGTGTTTGTTCATATATCAAAACAATGTTTTGCCCATTTCCGTACGGATAAACCTTATAGCTTTTTTAAAGCATTTTATTTTTATATTGCTTTATGTGTCTGTAACTTCTGGGCATAAAAATTCCTCCTATGGTGTTTTTATAATTATACCATAGGAGGATCTTTTTTCACTAAACTTGTTCAAAATTCAGTATTATGAATTTTGTTATATCAAACCAAAATATTTTTCAAAAAAGGATTTTAACTTATCGATAACGGTTTGCTTTTTTAACGCCCTATTTGAGCCATTTGAAAACCTTGAAATTGGCGGTAATATTTTATCAAGATTAGTTCCAGTGGTTTTTATTCCACCATCTCTGAATGAGTTCTCTATAAATTTTTGAGCTTCATCGTGTTTTAGTTTTTCATCTTTGATGATTGCTTCTAAGTCATGTTCTTTTTGCTTTTTAACAAAGTCTTTCCAGTCCTTTTCAACATCTGTTTTTACTGTCATTTGGGCAACAAATCCCTCAATTAAAGCTTTTTTGCTGCGCAGCTCAACACTTGCATCTATTGATTTATTAATATTAGCAAGAATCGTTTTATCCTCGCAGTTTGATTCGTGATATTTGGCAACGAGCATCAAGATATAATCTATATTGACCTCGACCTGCTTAATAAGTTCAATTTCAAAGACAATGTCATCGTTGATTCGTTCTTTTTCAATATCGCTTTTTTTAGCATAATCTTGATATAAGTCAATATAAATGCTTTGATAATCCTGTAAATCTCTAACGGATACAGAACTGTCGCTTTCAAAATCATCGAAACACCTTAAAATATTTCTCAATTTCAAAATGCTACCAAACAGTTTGATGAATTCTTTTTCGTTATCCTCGCCAATGATTTGACTGCTTATCGGAAATTCATTTACCAGTCTGGCTACAAGCTCGTTATAACCTTCAATATGTTTTCCGTGCTCATCTTCATAGCCATTCATATACTCATTGTAAGTTTTTAGAATAACCATACCTCTTGCATTTTTATCCCCAAAAAGAGCTAATGCATTATTTGTAGCAGTTTCAAGATTTCTAAAACAAACAATATTTCCAAATGTTTTTACAGAATTTAAAATACGATTAGTCCTGGAAAATGCTTGTATCAACCCGTGGTTTTTTAGATTTTTATCTACCCATAGTGTGTTAAGAGTAGTCGCATCAAATCCCGTTAGAAACATATTGACTACGATGAGTAAATCAATCTCACGATTTTTCATTCTCAATGATACATCTTTATAATAGTTGGGAAATTTATCGGCAGATGTATCATAGCTAACATTAAACAGCTTATTATAATCATCAATCGCACTGTCAAGAAAATCCCGTGAAGTCTGATCAAGACCACTTGTGTCAAAATTTTCATCTTGCAAGATATCATCCGGATCTTCTCCGTTTGGATTAAAACTGAATATCGTAGCAATATTTAATTTATGACCTGTTTCCTCCATTTGCTTTTTAAATTCATTGTAGTATGCAATCGCTGCCGGAATAGATGCGACTGCAAAAATTGAATTAAAACCATTTACTTTTACGGTTGCTTTTTGCTCTGTTACCGTATTATTCTTGGACTTTGCCATTTTTTCTACATTCGTAATCACTTTATGGTCATAATAGGAACGGCTTTGATTACGATAAGTTTTCTGCTCAAAATGTTCAAGAATGTATTGTGTAATCTCAGATACTCTTTTAGGATCAAGCAAAGCTTTTTCACGGTCAATTGCTTTTACTTGCTTGTCATATAAAATTTCAGGGTTTTTAATCGTGTTGATATAATCAATTCTAAAAGGCAATACATTACCATCATGGATAGCATCAACAATGGTATATGCGTGCAGTGGTCTTACTTTATTTCCGTTTTCATCCGGTTCACCGCCGAAAACCTGTGCTGTGGTACGCATATTCGGAGCGTTGGAACTGTTCGAGTTTATTGCAAAAATAGGGGTGCCTGTAAACCCGAAGATATGATAATTTTTAAAGTGCTTTGTAATAGACTTGTGCATATCTCCAAACTGAGAACGGTGACATTCATCAAAAATCATAACAATATGTTTTTTATAAACTTCATGTTCTTTGTTCTTAGATATGAATTTATCTAACTTTTGAATAGTTGTGATGATGATCCTTGCATTATCATCTTCCATTTGTTTTTGCAGAATTTTAGTAGAGGTGTTGCTGTTGGCAGCACCTTTTTCAAACCTGTCATATTCTTTCATTGTCTGATAGTCAAGATCTTTTCTATCAACAACAAACAATACTTTGTCAATGAAATTCAATCCTTGAGCAAGCTGTGCAGTTTTAAAACTTGTTAAAGTCTTGCCGCTTCCGGTGGTATGCCAAATGTAACCGCCTGCCTCTTTTCTGCCGGTTTTTTTGAGATTGGTAGAAACGATAATGCGGTTTAGGATTTTTTCAGTTGCCGCAATTTGATAAGGACGCATTACCAATAATAAATCCTCTGAGGTAAATACACAGTAACGAGTCAAAATATTAAGTAGCGTATGTTTTGCAAAAAAGGTTTTTGTAAAGTCCACAAGGTCCGGGATGGTACGGTTTTTTTCATCCGCCCAATAACTTGTGAATTCAAAGCTATTAGAAGTCTTTTTCTTTTTTGCTGCGTTTTTCTCTGCGTTATCTTTGATATGCTGAAATCTTGTTGTGTTAGAGTAATACTTTGTATGCGTACCGTTGGAGATTACAAACAGCTGTACATACTGATACAATCCGCTGCCTGCCCAAAAGCTGTCACGCTGATATCGATTGATTTGGTTAAACGCTTCTCGAATTGCGTTCCCTCGCTTTTTAAGCTCAATATGCACTAACGGCAATCCGTTTACCAAAATCGTTACATCATAACGGGTTTTACGTTCGCCCTCATTTTCTTCGTATTGGTTTATTACCTGCAAATGATTGTTATAAATGTTGGTTTTGTCGATCAGCTTGATGTTTTTTACATATCCGTTATCAAGGGTAAGGTTTTGCAGATAGTCTTCCTGTATTTTGCGGGTTTTCTCTACAATGCCATCATTTCCATTAGAAATAACGCTGTTGTAAAAGTCATTCCATTCTTTATCGAAAAAGGTATAGTTATTAAGTTTTTCAAGCTGAGTACGGAGATTGTCAATTAAGTCCTGTTCGCTTTTTATAGTAATGTATTCGTAGCCCTGACTGACAAGGCGATTTATAAAATCTTTTTCAAGTTCCGCTTCGCTTTGATAGTCGGTGCTTTTTCTTTTTTCAGGCGTGTATTCAGCAACAACTGTATTTTCGGTAGAGCTTGCCACAATTTCAAAGTTATTCATTTTCCGTTGCCTCCTTTTTCTTAAAAGTTAAGAGCTTATCTCTGTAATATTCATATTGCTTTTGTCTTGCTTCAATTTCGGCAGGTAATCCATCACTGATATCATTGCAAAGCTTATCGAATCGATCAAGAATATCAACTATGCGCTGTTGTTTCTCAAGCGGCGGAATAGGTATTTTCAAATTGCGAACAAATGATAAATTTGCCATTGCAAGTTTACCACTGCTAAGTTCTAAAAACTTAGGATATAACATTGTACACGCATAATAAACATACGATGGATCGACATCATTATCATTAATTGGGTATATGCCAGCTATATTTTGATTAATTGCAGCTTTAAAAGGTAAAAAAGCAACCTTTCCAATGGTGGCTCCAACTAACGCAATCAGTGTGGTATTTGCTTTCATCATTTTTGCAGAAGATTTTAAAAGCCCTTGCTCGGTAATGTAATTAGTAATTTCATCTACATTTTTTTGATTTTTACACACTGTAGAACTTAACCATTTTATATTACCATTTTCCCAATACAAGCTTTCATTCTTTGAAGGTGTTCCACCAGCTTGAACAATACATACATCTCCTAAAGATTTCCATTCTATCTCATTCCCAAAAGTAAGCAAACTACTTTTATAATATTCATACTGTTGCTTTCTCGCAATGAGTTCCGCAATGAGTTCCGCAGTGAGTTCCGTAAATTTATCCAATATACGAACAATCTCTTCTTGTACCAGTATAGGAGGAAGGGGGATTGTTACTTTTTCCATCTTCTTTTTAGAAACATTGAATCTTGTAACACCACTGGCTGTCCTTTTTATCTGCTTTCTAATCTCACTTGAACGGAAAACATACTTAGAGAACTCTGGCAGCATAAGCTTTTCATCATAAAATCTAAATCCAAAACAAAAGCTATTCAAATATAATTTTTCATCTGTTATTGATGTTAAAACCGATGACATACCACATTCTTCGGGAGTTTCCGAAGAACCTGTAAACAAAATATCCCCATATTGTATAGTGTTTTGATTTTCGTTTTCTCCTATTTTTACTTTATCATCAACATCTATTTTTAATGACAGATTCGAAAATACATTCATATATGTAATAAATTTCGCATTTCCATTGCTGAAATCGTCTTTTGATTTTCCACTAAGCCCACTATAAAATGCTCCCAATTCTCCAAGTGTTTTATATTCTACACCCTCTGGACAAAGATCATTTATAAGTTGTACTAGTTTATTCATTTTTATCACCGCCTTCAGACAATCCCAACGCTTGCTGGGCACTTTGAAATTCCTCTTTACTCTTTATGTTTTCGATAATCCCTGTAACAAGACGATAAAATGCACTGAATTTTTCCAATGCAATTTCCTCATCGTATTCACCATGCACTACATCGCTAAGCTTACCAAATAATTTATACCGATTATTCGAGAATTCTATAGGAACAATAGCACATTTTGTGTCCACTTCTGTTAAAAGATCCTTAAAATTCTTTCGTTTTTCTTTACCATTACTATTAATATATGTGGTAGAAATGTTGGAAGCCTTAGCCGCTTCACTTGTTACCTGTTCAAAAACTTTGCGCAAATATATTATAGCCCCAGCTCCAAAACCTTCTCGTGATGCTCTCATGGCTTTTTCAAGCAAATCAGTATATATACCGAATGAATTTTCTCGTAATTCACTTACATTTTTTGAAAGCTTTTCAGTTCTCTTTAAAATTTTCACTTTTGGCTCTTCAGTAAACATATCCTTAACTTCAAGTAAAAACCAAACTTGAATTTCAGCTTTACATACGGGACACTGCAAGAAAGCGTCAATACTAATAAGATTCTCATTTATAATAAGGGCATGCAGTCTATCTGGAGACATAAATGTTCTCGAATCTTCACACTTTTTACAATAAAAATTTAATGCGATCCTACCGGCATCAATTTCTACAAAATCGCCATTCTGCAAACCGATCATTTCTTCATCTTCCTGGTTTTCATATTCAAAGTAAAAGTATTTTTTTATGTCAATAAATGGTAGTGTGGCGACATATCCCCCAATTGGTTTATTTAAAACTTTAGTTGCTAAATTCATTTAATTCACCTCAACTTCAGCTATAATTGCATCAATTTCGGCACGCAACGTATTTTCACGCTGAACAATTTCAGATATTTGCTGGTTAAGGACAGCTATATCAATAACTTCTTTTGTATCTTCAATTTCTACATAAGTTGATACAGATAGATTGTAATCTGCATTTTCAATATCTTTCTGTTTAACAAGAGCAGTAAAATACTTTTCAGTCTTTCGGTTGATATATGCGTTTAATATATTCTGAATGTTATTAGGCTCATTACTTGATGTTCCATCCCCAAATTTATTGCTGTTGGTAGACTTGACAAATTCTTTTGAAGCATCAATAAATAAAGTTTGGTTGTCAACTTTTGATTTTTTGAGAACCATAATGCAAGTTGCAATGCTTGTTCCGTAAAAAAGATTATCTGGTAATTGAATGATACATTCAATAAAATTATTATCAATCAGGTATTTTCTGATTTTCTGTTCTGCGCCGCCACGATACATAATGCCGGGGAAACAAACAATAGCCGCCGTTCCGTCTGTAGCAAGCCAGCTAAGACAATGCATAATAAAAGCAAAGTCCGCTTTTGATTTAGGAGCCAATACACCGGCAGGAGAAAAACGAGGATCGTTTATCAGTGTTCCATTGTCAGACCCTTCCCATTTAATAGAATAAGGCGGATTTGAAACGATGGCTTCAAACGGTTCTTCATCCCAATGCTTAGGATCAGTCAAAGTATCGCCGTGTTCAATGCTGAATTTATCGTAACCTATATCGTGTAAAAACATATTGATACGGCAAAGGTTATAAGTTGTAATGTTAATTTCCTGACCAAAGAATCCATTACGGACATTGTCTTTACCAAGAATTTTTGCAAACTTCAAAAGTAACGAACCGCTTCCCACAGCAGGATCGTATACTTTGTTTACTTCTGTTTTCATTTTACCGTTATTATCAAGAAGTGAAATTTTAGTCAGAAGCTCAGATACCTCTTGTGGGGTGAAAAATTCACCACCGCTTTTGCCGGCATTAGAAGCATACATTCCCATCAGATACTCATATGTATCACCGAAAGCATCAATAGAATTATTTTGATAGTTTCCAAGGTCCATATCTCCAATAACAGTAATTAACTTTTTAAGCCTTTTATTTCTCTTGATAACCGTTGGACCAAGCTTATTACTGTTTACATCTATATCGTCAAACAGTCCTTTGAAGTTTTCTTCGCTTGGACTACCGATAGCAGAGGCTTCAATGTTTTTAAAGTTCGTTTGCAATATTTCGTTTAAATTCTCATCCAAATCAGCAATTTCTACTTCTTTGCCGTTCTTTTCCGCTTGATCTTTTGCATCTTTATCAGCCTTTTTTATTCTGTTTAATAAATTTCCAAACAATTCGCTGGGCAAAATAAAGAAGCCTTTTTCTTGCACCATATCATCTTTAACGCTTAAAGCTTCTTCATCACTGATTTTCGCATAATCGAAATCAGTATTTCCAGCATCCCATTCGCCTTTGTTGAGATAAGTTGTAAGGTTTTCAGATATATATCTATAGAACAGCATACCTAAAACATATTGTTTAAAATCCCAACCATCGACACTTCCTCTAAGTTCATTTGCAAGCGCCCATATTGTACGGTAAAGTTCTGTTCTTTCTTGTTCTCTTTTATTATCGCTCATTTTTACTATCTCCGTTCTTTAATAATTTTTCGTAATCTATATCTTTTCTTAATTTTTTGCGCAGTTTTTTGTCTTTAAGTGCTACCGCAATATCAGCAGGCACTTCATTTCGTTCCTGTGCAGCTAAGTCAAAGAATAATTCTCGTTGCTCTTCTGTTGGATTCAACAAATTTAACATTGCAAATTGACGATCAGGGGGAGGAGGGTTTACTTTTCCGCTTAAAATATCATAGAAATAAGGTTTTTTTATGCCAAGTGCGGTGTAAAACTTGACATTTGATAAATTCGCTTCTTTAATCATTTGTGCAAGCAAATAACAGAATTTTATAGAATCATCAACAATCAAGTAATCACCACCTTTATATTAGTATGTAAGTTTACATACTTACATACTAATATAAAACAATAGTATTGTCAATACAACTTGCCAATTTTTCAATCAAAAATAACATAAGAAATCTCCACAACTCTTTTAAAATGTGGACTTTTTTCGGCAAAAGCCTCTTAATCCCTACAGCAAAGAATGTCGCTAAAGAAGAAAAGGTCCGTAAATGTTATGTTTACGGCAATAATCATTATAATTCCTAATATAAAAAGTCTTTAGCACAACGGAAGACATACATAAATGCAAGCGAGCCAATTTATGGCGCAACAAAAGCGGTATATCTCTAACAGAATATACTGTATTTTATATAAAAACCTATTTATGGAGATGTACTTATTTCATGTGCCCTATTACTTGACCTATTAAGCCCGATAAATTAGCAATAACATATATATTCTACCGCTTGATTTTACGATATTGAAAATAATGTCAGTAGGTTTTATGCCTGATGATTCGTAGAAATATGCAACATATTTTACATCATCCTTTAATATTTTGGTAAATCCCTCGACAATTTTGTAGTATTTTGCCCTGGTAGGTGCAAACCAACTTCGTTGTTTCTGTTAAGGCTTTTGTCATAGCGCATACCGAGTTTTCCGCCATAAATCTTTGCTGTTTTTATGACTGTTGATGCTTGCCTCTGTTTTGCTTTATTTTACCCTGTATTAGCCTTAACTTGATTTTGGTATAGTTTTAGTAGCTATCACCATCTTCTCTCCAACAGAGGCTTTTACTGTTTCAGGTGTTCCTGCTATTATTGGTGCCGACACTATTATTGCAATTGTTTCTTGGATACTTATCTCTCCTTTTTTTAGCAACAAGTATATAGAGGAATCAAACAATATCCAGACCAATATATCATAAAGATTTTTGTAGTAATATGATGATAATCAAGGAGGGCTTTTCTTTGATTACAGCATAGCAAAAACTAATACGCAGGATTGATTAACTCAGTCCTGCGTTTTTCGTTATGTTTTGATTTTTAAAACTGGAAGTCATCCGTTATGCCCTCTAACTTTGTCATATCTCGTTTTATATAGTAGGTTTCGGTGATTTCAGAGGTGGTGTGACCTAATAAATCTGCTACCTGTCGTGGAGTTAGGGCTTTTATTGTGCCGTTCGCTTGCTTTATGCCGTTTACAAGGTTGGTGGCAAAGGTGTGACGGAGCGAATGCAAGCCTTTGGTTTCTATGGCTGTGGCTTTGAGGATTCTGTAATAGCGTTTGCGGAAGTTGGCAGGTCTGGTGAAGTTGCCTTTTTCATCGGGTATCAGCGGTGAGCCTTCTCCGAAGTAGAATTCATTTCTTAAATCAAGTATCATTTCTATTGCAGTATCGTTCAGTGGAACATCTCGCTTGCTTGTGGCACTTTTGAGCTTGCCAACTTTTACTTCTCGTCCTTTTTCTGCGGTGGCACCGTCACGCTTTGAAATTTCCTTAACTCCTCTGTTCAGGTGCATTACACGATTATCAAGGTCAATGTCGCTGTTAAGTAGTCCGAGCGCTTCGCCTGTTCTCAATCCTGTATTCAGCATAAGGATATATGCGGCGGCTTGCTGATATTTCCTCTTGCCGTTTGAAAATGTACTGAACGCTTCATCTTTGAATATTTTAATTTCTTCTGGCGTGAACACCGTTATGGTTTCGCTCGTCGGAAGATTTTCTTTGTCCTGCGCCGCAAGAAAGTTGCTTTTCTTAATCATTGGTGCACTTATCATAGGATTTCTGTCAATGTACTCTTGTTGAGTAAGATAACGGAAATACTCATTTAGAACATTGTGCACCTTCTTAACCGTAGTGTAGGCATAACCCTCGTTCATTTTGTCATTGAGCAATTTTTTAATGTCCGCCGACTTGATATCTCCGACTACCTTATCTCCGATATACGGATAGATTTGATTTTTCGCAGTACATTCATACCGGTCATATGTAGTGCGTTCCACAGACGGAAACTTAAATACCTCAAGCCAGTTCTGCATACTGTCTTTCAGCCTTTTCTTTGTTTCCTGCGACTCAATTATTGAGTTATTAAACGCCGCAATATATTCAGTCATTTTCTTATTGACCTCGGCTTTTGTTGTACCCGAAAAGCTCTTTCTTTTTCGCTCTCCGCTTTCATCCATATACCAAACAACACCGCCCCAACGATTATCCGTCCTCCTGAAAGCATTGCCGTTAGTAAGTAATTTTCTTGTTGACATAACATCAAGCCTCCTTTTCAAGTACAACAACATACCATAAATGAGTCTGAATATCCAGACCAAATTTAAAACTCTCAAAAATCGCCCGTGTCGGTTTTAATTTAGAATTTCGATTACTTTTTCTGCTGAATGCAATAAAATCGCAACACAGGCGGCACACGGCTCAACAGAGGGGTTACATTGACATTGTAAATCCCTGCTTCTCGTCATTTTCAATTTCATTCTGATTAACCGTTCTGTCGGTTTTAAGTCCGTGAGCAAGTTTTTTCTCTTCAAGCTTGGATTTCAGTTTGCTGTCAACCTGACCGAATAATTTAACTCGTTTACGCTTGCAACTGTTTGCAATCAATTTTGCAAGGGCAAGAACTATTTCTGAAACAGATTGTTTAACAGCAGGTTTATCAATCTCATTTTCAGACGTTGTCTGTGAAATCAAAATGACCGATTTCAAGATATAGTTTTTAATACTTCTGAACTCCTTATTATTTTCAAGTGGTATATCAGGCTTTTCTTTATCGTAGTACAGCGACAGTTTTTCTCTATTGATTTCATTCCACTTTGAATAGAGCTTTGACAAATTTTTATCCTTTGCAAGTTCCGCCACAATATTATTGACGGTTTCTTTGATTGATTTAGGAAGATAACCGTACATCAATCTTCCATTGTAACTTTTGAGCTGTTCAGCAAGTTTTCTGAACAGCTCAACCATTTTATCGTCAACATAAACATCTGTGTCAATGTTGACGAGTAAATCATCAATTACATTCTTTGCTTCATTTTTAAGTTTGTCACGGATTTCTGTCTGCATTGTGAAAAGCTTGTACTGCTCATTTCTGAAAATATCATTGCCGAATGCACTTCTTATACTTTCTATGCCATTATTAGTAAGATAGCCTTGTCCTGATTTTGAGTAAACCATTAGGTGTATATGTGGATGATGTGTTGTGTTATGAAATGCTCCGTACCATTGCAAGTCGCTTGGTTCAATTTTATGAGCTTTTGCAATTTCAAGAATATTTCGCCTTACTAAACTTTTCCAAGCATTTGCATTGTTGTAGCCGAGCCGTTCTGCATCTTCTCTTTTAAGACTAATGACATGAGTCCACACAATTCCGTTGTGACTTGAAACTTCATCCGCTACCTCATCAAGATTTATTTTCTCATCAGTTTGAGAAAACAATCCGTGTTTACCTAACTTCTCAACACCCGGTCTTTCGGCATAGTAATTAACAAGTTTTTTAACACCATCTATCCTGTCAGCATTGCGTTCAAGAAATTCGTTGAGGAATTCTGTTGCATTAGCCTTTGTCTTATTTTCAAGATAGGATTTCATTTCGGGATAGTCCCAAGCTTCAGGTACAGTTTTAAGTGCAGTGCAGATTAAATCATTTTGATTTTTAGTTGCAGGAGAGTTATCAATACCGTTTGGCAGTTTTTCAACACCCTCACGAGTGCCCATATATTTTATCAGCTTACCTGCATTTGATGATGCAGGATTTTTTATATATCGGCTTGTAAAAATAATCTTCGGCATAGATTAACCTCGTTGGAATTTGTACGCATCTTCAAAAGTTATAATGCCATTGTTCCTTGCAACTTCTTCTGCGCAGAGATTATTGAGTGCCGACAATGAAACTTTATCAATCTGATTTGTTGCCGCAATAACATTACTTAGCTTTGCCTGTTCAACAGCCATCTTGAACAGCATTTCAGAAACATTCTTTTCTACACTTTCGATTTCACTTTTAATAGTTTGTGCGAGTATTGGTGATAGATAATCAATGCATTTTTGTTGATGAAGATAACCAATGTAAAACTGAACAGCCTGACAGACAAAATCGCTCTTTGAAGTTGCATTTGCCATATCAAGCATTTCTGTCATTTCTTCAACCATTGAAGGCTTCATCCAATAGGCATATTTCTTTTTATTTTCGCTCATTTTTGATAGACCCCTCAAATCCTAATTTTTGACATACTGCAAAACTGCATAACAGTCGGCTCTGCCGTCTGATGTGACCCCGTGGGGAGACGCCCCGCTTTAACCTGCTTTTCATAATTTCCTCGAAATTATATGTTTCTCCTCAACTGCTCACTGTGAAAGTAATCTATCGCCTCAGTGATTGGACGGATAGTATAGAGCAATGTTCCGTTTCTCTTTTGTCCGGTCTTTGTGTAGACTTCCGTCTTTTCAGTTTCAATCAGGTGCTTTTCTTCAAGGCTTTGAACATATTTCCTGACCGTATTCTGACTCATTTTCAATGCTTGTCCGATTGTGCGGTAGCTCGGATAGCACTGATATGTTTTTCTGTTTTCGCACCTTAAAAGATAACTGTACACGGCAATTTCTCTGGAGGATAAGCCGATACAGAATATTTCATTCGGCAGAGTAAAGTAATGGCTTGCACTATTATTAGAGTTATATCTCAAGTACTTCCTCCTGTGTTCTGTTCTACCCATTCACGGAACTTTTCCTTTGGCACGACAAGCCTTGAACCAATTTTCAGAACAGGAAAGCCGTCTGTATGCATCAGCTCATATCCGCTTGATGATGAGATACCCAGCACCTTTGAGACTATATTCGCATTTAAGAACAACGGTAGTTCATCATAGGATTTGTAATTTGATTCTTTCATTTTTACCTCCGAAATAAATTGACAGAAAAATAGAAGTTGAATTCAATTTTTGAATTGTCTAATAAATATTTTAGCAGAACCGTTGCAAAAACACAATAGATGTCTTATAATTAAATCATATTCTCTATTCTTGTTTCGCATTATCTATTTTTCGGAGGTTTTATCTTATGGATTTTTACGCTTATTTCTGGAACAATGAAGTATATATTCAGGAGAAGTATAGGTTCAGTTCAAATGAGATTTTAACAAAATATCTGAACACAAATTACTTGAAGAAAATTGAAGAGCTTGATTTACTTTATCAACTTTGCTCCCTGCAAGAAAAGATCAAGCTGAAGGAAGATATGAGCTATGACAACATAGAAAAATACGATAAGTATGTACAGGACGCTCAATATTACTTTGATATGATAAACAAGTGGTTACACAGACTTCCTCCCTATAATAAAATTCTAAAATTTCCCTTAAAAACTTTATCTGATTTACTTAACGGATTTGGTATTTTTTTCGAGGATGGATTAGATGATGATTATGACAATATAGATTGGAGCACCGTAAACAAATATGGCAGTGGTGAGATTGACGAGAACGGATATTCACATTTTCATCTGCATTATTTTCAGCCGAAAATTGAATCTGACTGGAACAATTATGGCCTTAATTTACTTGAGGAGCTTAATCAACTGAACAAAATTATAGAAATAATTTTTAGTCAATATATTAGTTTTCTTAAATCATATATTTCTATCCAAAAGGTTTTCCGTCCGTTCGTAGAAAACTATTTGCACAGGAAAGGAACATTTCCAAGCGAACACGAAGTAGCAGAATATTTTTCTGACTTTAATAAAAACAATTCAAAGAATTTTGAAAAGATAAACTGTCAGATGAAATCCTTTGGATATAAGGTGCTAAAGGATGAAAACAAAAAACCGATACTCTGTGAGCAAATTTTATTTTCGGACTTGCAGTCATTCCTATTCTATGACTTTTTCAATGGAATCAGGAACAACTATATTCCGACCAAGTGCAAGCACTGCGGCAAATTCTTTTTTATTCGTGGTGGCAAATATTTCAGCTACTGTGATAATCCGTTAAAGGACGAGCCTGACAAGACCTGTCGAGATGTCGGCTCAAGACGGCACTATGACGACAAGTGCAAAAACGACCCCATCTGGCAAACCTACAACAGAGCATACAAAGCACACTACGCACGCTATATGAAAAAGAAAATGACCATTTCCGAATTTGAGAAATGGTCACGGTTTGCGTCAAGTTTGAGAGATAAGGCGGTTGCAGGAAAGGTTGATTTTGCACAGTATTATGCCGATATGCGGAAGTAGCTTATCTTTGTTTATAGCGACACAGATTTTGGATATGCGTAATCATAAAACACGCATCTTCAACATTAAACTTTATAGAATTAAAGGCTTAGCATTTTATAATCAAAATCACTCCAAAGAAATCTTCCCATCTGCAATATAATATGTTTTATCACAAAGTTCCTCAATATCCCCCTTAACATGAGACGTTAAAATAACTATACCCTTTTCTTTATGTTTACGAATTAGATTTTTCGTAAGTTCAACACTTTTTGCATCAAGTGCATTCATCGGTTCATCTAATATTAACACCGTTGGGCTATGCATAAAAGCCTGTATCAATCCCATTTTTTGCTTTGTGCCCAAAGACAAATTTTTATATTTGATATTTGCAAATTCTGTGATATTATAAAAATTGAGCCAAATTTTTAAATCAATATCATTTTTATTTTGACACATTGCTCGCACTGCATTTAAATTTTTTATCAAACTATAATGTGATATAAATTGAGGGTTTTCTATTAAAACTCCTGCATCTTGTATATAGTTTCCTCTTTTGCGAATTTCAGTTCCATTTTGAAAAACATGACCTGAAGTTAATTTAATATAACCGGCTAATGCTTTCAAAATTTGTGTTTTTCCGGAACCATTTTGACCTACCAATCCGTAAATATTATTCATCTCAAAATTGAGATTTATGTCACTTAAAACAACTTTGTCACCATATTTCTTTTTTCCGTTTTTAATTGTTAATTTCATGATTCATCCTCCCTTAATTGAACACCCAATGTAGATACCGAGATAAAAAATAATGTTATGCAGATAAGCAATGCAATTATTGGATTTAATAACAACATTCCTTGTAATAGAAATATAGCAAAAGAATATATAAGAACAATTAACGCATTTTTACTGATAAGTTGACTTATCGAAAACAAAATCCATTCTAATAAAAATAATTCAACACAAGTTAACAATACTGATACTGTATCACACTCAAAGTTACAAACAATAAAATATGTAGATATTACTGCTGCTATCATTGTTACATATTCTTTTATATATCGTATTGTAATTAATTTTATCAGTCTTACTTCATATTGTATACGTCTATTCGAATGACCTTTTATAATACTTCTCGCTCCATCAGCTAAATCTGATGATAAGGAAATAGTTGAATAAAAAGAAATAGAAAATAACCCCAATATTGATACTACCTTTACAAAATCAAAATAGGTGTTTCCCATTTCATCAGCAGAATAAAATGAAAGCAATCCTTGCCTGATAAATGTATTTAGCGATACATTATTAGCGCCACTTAATGTAATATTGTTTATCAGAAGAAAAGACAATAAGCCTATCATAATAATTTGCATAATCTGCAAAACACATTGTTTTAATAATCTAAACTTCATATGATACCACACATTTGGAAACAAGATATATTGCTATATAAATTAGATAGGGAGAAAAAATCTGTATTATATTTAAATTACTATAAGATGTTATCATTAATGATGTCATTGGAACAAATTCAAAAGGCAAAAAATAGTATAAAATTGGCGACAATACCCATAAAAAGAGTACAAAAAACAAAGCTCCTTTTATAAAGCTTTTCATAACATCGACCAAGTAGCATGCAAAAATTCCGTTTATAAAAATCGAGATTGACTTTATAAAACCATAAAACATGGCGTATAATACAGGATTTATTATTATTTTGCTTAATATTGAATCGTTTGAAAAATCTGTTTCTAAATTTGAATACGAAAAACCTGATGAAAAAGCCGATACTAAAATAACAGTCAAATATACCAATAAGAAAATAACAACAGGGATTAATGCGCATGTCGATTTTAAGACAAGCAGCTCACCGGAATATAGTTTATTTTTGCCTATGTTGTATTTGACCATTCTATTTTTTATATTATAATAATTGTAAACAGTAATTAAGATTATAATAGGAAGTGCAAATGATTGATAAAAGCTGAAATTAAATAGAGAAACATCATATGACAACATTGAATTAATAACGTGTTGCTTTATTTCATCCCCATTCACATTTGCTAAATCGGGAGCATTAATGTCAAAAGTAAAATAAGTTGTGATTACATCCCAATATACACATATAATCAGACCCATTGCTAAAACAGGAAAAATCCATTTAAACGAAAAGAAATGATAATATTTTTTCATGTAAATCTTACCTCAATAATAAAAATTTTATATATAATAAAACGGGCATACATTGGTCTATATTATTTTTTGATTACTTGTTATTAACTTTCGTCTGGAGACCAGCTTCCTGTTAATGCAACTGCACCATCAAACCAATTTTCTCTAGACATTTGCAGAGCGTAAATATATCCCCCGGAAGCCCAGTTAGGATATGAATATCTGAAACCACATGTGGATCGATATTCTTCGCTTCGCGCGTCTCCATTAGAATTAACAATTCTATTCTTTATTTTTATGTTGGAAAGACTTCGACTAGGTTCAAGATTAATAACATAGTTTCTGTTATTTACCGCTTTTGTTAAGTATCCAGTTTTAGCATATGACGATGTAACTCTAAAATTTGAAAACTCTCCAATTTCTCTTGCGAATGCTGTAGTTGATGTAAACATTGCAATAGCCATTGCTATTGCCGCAACTTTTAAACCCTTTTTCTTCATTTCTTCAACCGTCCTTTCAGACCATATATACCCGTTTTACTAACAACTTTTATAAAATAAATTCTACAATGTCAAAAAGTTCTAATCCGTTTCATTTGAATTTTTCTTATTACAAGCAATAATGTACTTACATATATTCCAAAAAGCACTGAAATTGCTATGTTAATAAAGCCAAACAAAAACAATGTATCAGAAATTACTAATAATACTAAAGCTATAATAATTGCTACTCCTCTATATATATTCTTTTCTTTATTATTTAGGAGTTTGTTATCAGTATCTAAAGGCGCAATAACACAAATAATAAATACACATATTAAACCTATTAAAATTATTATCTGTCTGATTATTCCACAGTGAAAGAATAAAAATATTTTTATTAGCCATAAAACAGAAATCATTGCAATTAATGAAAAAACATAGCATTTTGAAGGTGTTTTTGCATGATAACCGCCTGCAAATTTGCGTATTATGATAAAAGCAAAGTAGTAAACCAGACTTTCAATTAATAAATTGAAACACAAACCTAATATCATAACAGTTGCAATATGTATTAATGATGATAAAATAATATTTAAAGCATATTTGTAAATCTCTTTATCTTCGTTTTTTATGAAGTCGTTTGAAACAAAAAACTCTATAAATTTTGAGCTGATCTTTTCCATTATTTTATCTTTTTAAATTCATAAAGTTTTGCCGGAGTCTTAGGCTGATACATTACAAAGCAAGTGGATGTATTTGCATTTATTGAGAGTGCTAATGTAAGGCAAGCAATAATTGCAGGCGAAATTTTGCAAATAATAGTTTTAATTATCTTCATAGTATTATTTCCTCCTTGCGTTGAAATTTTAACACATAATAAAAATAAAAACATCATTTTTGCAAAAATGATGTTGATTTCGTTCAATGTGATGTATTTTCTGAATTTTTTCGGTAAAATTTGAAATTTCAAATCTAAAATAATGATATTTTTTAAAATATATGTTATAGTTATTACATAATTCTCGGGAGGTTTTCCTTTGAAAGTATTAATTTGTGACGATGATAAATATATTGTCAGTGAAATCAAAAACAATCTGAATGCATATACCGATAAACACAAAATAGCTTTTGATATCGATTCATTCTATAGCGGCATAAATATACTTAACAGCAATAACAGATATGATATGGCATTCATTGATATTGAAATGCCGCTGGTAAACGGTCTTACTTTATCCACACAATTAAAAAAGGTAAACTCCAATATAATTATTTTCATAATTACCTCGCATGAATCTTATCTTGATGATGCAATGGATTTGGATGTGTTTCGATATCTTTCAAAACCTATTGACAAAGACCGTTTTTTTAGGGCGCTAAATACGGCTATTAATTATTTTCATTCCAATACTCAGATAATAACTCTTGAATATTATGACGAGTGTTACTCTGTTTTCACAAGCGATATAGTCTATGTAACCATTGAAAACAGAAAAGCCGTCATTATAACACGGCAGAAGAAGTATTATACAAATAAAAAATTAAGTTATTGGAAAGAAAAACTAAAGGATTACGATTATTTTGCACAACCGCATTACAGCTATCTTGTTAATCTGAGGTATGTCTCGGATTTTAATAAGACTCAGCTTAATATTAAAGTAGATTTAAAAACTGAAACTCTACCTATATCTCAAAGGAACTATTCAAACTTTAAAAAGGCATATTTTGCATACATAGGGGTATAAAAATGGTATACACAATTTGCTATGCGCTTATTTTTCTTGCAGAAATTCTGATATCACTGTTTTATTTTGAAAACAAATTTGAAAGAAAGGCAAGTAAAAAGTTTCTGATAATCTCATTACCGGCAACTTATGCAATTCTGTACTTTGCAAGGCTGTTTAATATAACTGTTATAAATATGCTCACATTTTTTGTCTGCAATTTCTTTTTGCTTCATCTTTGCTACAAGGCAAAAATAAAGTCCGCAATATTTCATTGCAGTATACTTTTAGTATTTAATGTTACTACAGAATTTGTTGTTATGTTATTTTCAGCTGCCATACTCGGGACTGAACTACTCGCCTGTCTTGATAATTCGGTAAACCTTATTTTTCAATCAACCATCAGCAAACTGCTTTATTTTTCTTCAATGTATATACTGTCTAAGGTATCATCAAATGAGCGTCGTAAGGAAAGTCCTGCTACATCGCTTATACTGTTTCTTCTGCCAATATCAAGTACTCTGATTATATATGCAATATTATATGCACTTGCAGAATATGAATTAGGACAAGTCTTTTTAACCTTGCTTTTAATCGGCATAGTGGTGTTGCTTTTTTCAAACATAGCGGTGTTCTGGGTTTATGAATTCACTCTAAAAACTCAGAGCCGCAATATGGAATTGGAATATGAAAAGCAGAAACTAAAATCTGCAGCTGAGTATTACGATTTACTCAATGAGCAGAATGAAAACTCAAAAATTGTTATGCACGACATTAAAAGACATTTAAATGCAATTAAAAGTATATCCGGAGACGATGCTGTTACCGAGTACATAGATAATTTTATCGAAGACTTCAGCGTAAACAAATCCGTTGATTATTGTAACAATCCTATGGTTAATTCTATAGTCAACAGGTATAAATCTGTGTGCGACAGGCTTGGGGTGAAGATGAATATTGACATCAGAAGTGCTGATTTTAGCTTTATGAGCGAACCCGACATAACTGCTCTGCTTGACAATCTGCTTGAGAACGCAATTGAAGCGGCACAAAATACAGAGAACGGATTTATAGATTTTTCGGCTTTCGTCCGCAAAAATAAATATCTGTCAATACAGCTTACAAACTCTGTAAAGAATATTATAACCGTCAAAAACAACCGAATAGCATCGTCCAAAAAATCAGGCTCAATACACGGAACAGGACTGAAAAGCATTAAAAGAGTAGTTAAAAAATATGACGGTGAAATAAATATGAACTTCAATGAGGATGATATGACCTTCACATCAAATGTTGTGTTTGAAATTTCTCGACTAAACTATGAATATTGATTACAAAAACATTAATAAGAGGAGTTTCAACGCCTGATAAAGACAAAGAAAACACTTTAGAAATGACTTCGCTCTACAATAGCGGATTTTCCGATTTCTCTCCTAATGGTGTATTCAAGATTCACAGAATTATATTTGGTGATGTATATGAATTGGCAGGAAAACACAGAAGTATTAATATTAAGAAGCGTTAACCGTTGCTTTTAGAAAAGAGTGTATAGTATTCTAATTGGTATTGTATTGATAAAGATTTGAATACTGTGCGGTAATATCTGCAATGCTTTTGTTATCTGTTGTTTTGGCGAGCGTTCTGAATTTGAACACCCTGAGAAAATACTGCTTTATGCTATCTGTATTGAACCGATTGAAGATTCGGAAAATAATGAATTTGATCAGAATCCAAATCTTGAAAATATAAAAAGTATTATACAAAGAATTATAAGCCAACACCACACGTATACGTTGAGTTTGAATAGAAGGAAAAGCTCCAAGAACCGCTTAATACTAATTCCTGATAGAAATTAGACCGCAAAGATCGTCTGCTTTTTATTAGGTATTAGTATAAAATAAGCATTCTTGGAGCATTTTTAGTGTGTGACACTTGTATAATAACTATTTATGAAGTGCTACAGATATTTAGGAATACTGTAAAAAGTGTTATAGTATTACTATGAAATTTATAACTTTTAGGAGCAAAAAGAAGTGATTGAAAAACTCTAATTTTTTGATATACTTACAAAATAAGTAGGTAATAATTTAACAAAATAAATTGTTGTCACAGGCTACCAATATTTGTAGCCTGTGAACCCATTTTCTTATAAAATTCCCCATAAATCTACTTTTCTATTTCAGCTGGCAAACCGTCTGGATAGTCTGATATCTTAAAGAAATGTTCTTCGCCAATAAGGAATACTCTATTGTTTGAAAGTTTATTTTCAATCATTTCTTCGGTAATGTCATGCACATAGCTTTGGCACCCTGCAGCGTATTTACTATCTTCATCATAAAATAACTTGTATGCATCACTAAGTTCAGTGTTAAAAAGTTCCATAATGTTCGAGTTGGAAAGTCTGCAAATCTCGCTGATTTTCAGATATATTTTAAGCTCTTTTCCAACGGCATCTACACGATACTTTACGAGATAATCTCCCTCTCTTCTAAAGAGAGCAAAACCATCAAATCCGATGGTCATATTGAGCATAGCTGTAAAATTTATCTGATTATTTTTGAGATCTGTTGCCTTATACCAACCCCATATTGCAGTATTGCTTCGCAACATTTCTGCAATTGTTACTGGACTCATTTTATCATCAGTAATTTCTGGCAATGGGATTGGAACTTGTTTGGTGGGCGTTGGTAGTGTTTTCTTTTTAAAAAAATTTAACATAATATGTCTCCTGTCTAAATTTTGATAATTCTGGTTCCCATAGGTGGCTTGTAACTGCTTGGATAACGAGAGTCGCCTTGAACATAAACGCCAAAATGTCCGATTTGAGGGGCTTCATTTACTTCATGCGCATTGAGATACTGCCATTTATGTTCTGATGAAGGGTCAGGGATTGGCTCTACCAAGCTGTTAATAATTTCCTGAAAGCGAGGCCATTCTTTAATACATAATTCCTCAATAATTTTGCAATCGCTGTCTGTGTATGCGTTAACTTCCTTAGAATTAAAATATAAGAAATGAGGTACACCGAATTTTGCATTTCTCACTTCGACTACAGATGCATATTCGCAATATTGGGCATCTTCTTTATTCAAAATGATATAATCATTCGGACAAATTAATATACCGTTTAACATCTCTGTTTTCTGCATTTTAGGCTTACTTTCAATGGAATCAAGGCTAATTCTTCGACCGCGATTGAGAAACATAGCCAAACTCTGATATGTTTGACTCTTATTCATTAACGTCTGAGCTTCATACTCACCAGCTCTATCCATTTCTTCATAAAGTTCTTTTATTCTTTCTTTACAAAAATCCAGCAATTCCGTATTGACATCGGGGGGGATTTTGCAGAAAAGACCAATGAGAGAGTTTATAGTTTGTCCGAACGGTGTTCGCTGTTCACTTTTTATAGATTCTAATATTTCTGCATTCTCATCAGATAGATCAAAGGATAACTTTTTTCCCATAGCCTCTATCTCCTTTCTAAATATGATGATAATATTATTATATGCCAAAAATATTATTTTGCAAGAGTTTTTAATAATATTTCTTTGAAGTTTCCAATAAACAACAAGTAATTTAACATCTGGAAATTCGTTCTTTATTTTCTCAAATTTATATCTATAATGGAATTTGCAAAAACACTTGACTTATTATCCCCAAAAATTATATCGCCAAATATTTTATGATCTGTATTCTTTGTTTATAGCGGCACAAATTTTGAATGCTATATTTGCTTTACAATGAATTTTTATTATGTTATTATATGAATAATAATGAGAGAGTTAAGTTGGCAGGAATTTTTCAATAGCATCAAAAAAGCATCAAAATTACAAAAACGCAATTCTGATGCCCAAATTTTGGCTTAAAAAGTGGCTTATCTATGCGGTTTTGATTTTTCAACAGTCGCTCCAAAACCGCGTGCCGAGGGTTCAAGTCCTTCTGCCCCTGCCATTTAAAAGCACTTCAAAAAGGCGATACGCAAGCCGTTTTTGAGGTGTTTTTGTTATTTATCAAGGATTTTCAAATTTGCTCTGTAGCTATTGATTTCTACAATTTTTACTGATTTTTCTACAACTTTTCGACTTTTTTCTTCTCTAAAAATCTGTTCATAATCAGAAGCTATTGCAATTTTAGAAGTTTTATCAACATGAGCATAAAAGCGAAAAGTAGTTGACGGATTACTGTGTCCTAACCATTCAGCTGTTTGGACATAAGAAAAACCTTTATTAAGCAAATTACTTGCCACGCTATGCCTTAAATCGTGCAAACGCAAACCGTAATAGCCCAAACTGTCAGCTATTTTACGAAAATTTTTCGTTAAATAATTCGGTGTCATAACTGAACCGTTTTCGTGCGTAAATACAAAATCACTATCAGAATACAATTCTTCAAATTCCTTCTTGTTTTCAATCTGCCATTGCTTTTGAACAAGAAGTTTTTCTTTTATAACAGGAATTAACGGCATTGTTCTGTTACTGCTTGCATTTTTAGTATCATCGGTATAGTTTGATTCGCCAGTAAGTTCCTTTGTGCTTTGCTGTAAAGTTTCGCAAATATGAATGGTGTTATTTTCAAAATCCACACAACTCCACTTAATGCCCAAAACTTCACTTCTTCTCAATCCATATATCGAACACAATAAAACAGGCAAATAAATTATTTCGTTCTCAATAGCCGTCAGCATATTGTTAATCTGTTTTTGATTGAGAAACTTTGCATTAAAAGTTTTCAACTTTGGTCTTTTGGAACTAACATCAGGATTAAAATTTATGTAACCCTTTTCCACAGCGTCATTCAGTGCTTTTGAAATATTTTGATGATGGTGCTGTATTGTGCGAGGAGAAAGCGGTTCAGCTTTTTCAAGTTTGCTGTTTGTATTATTTTTAAATTTGTAGTAAGCCGTTAAATCGCAAGGTTTTAGTTCCTGTAATCGTATACCTTTTTCACGAAAATATGGGATAATATGCTTTTCCATATTTCCTTTGTAATTTCGGTAAGTATTTGGTCTTACTTCTGATTTAATATTGTTCAGCCACAATTCAAAATAATCTGCAACAGTAATTTCACTGTAGAAGGTTTTACACTCCTTGCTGTACTGTTCAATAAGATCTTGCAAAAACGCTTCTGCCTTTCTCTTATTATTTTTAACAGGCAGTTTTGTTGTACGCCAAATCTGCTTTCTTTTTCCGTTTTCATCAGTTACATATAATCGAGCATACCAAATTCCGTTTTTCTCAACTATGCTTCCATTGACTCTATTCTTATTCATTACTTTCCTTTCCGAAAGAGCCAACCATAACTGATATAATAATACCATTTACAGTTGGCTCTTTCAAGATTTTTTGCTAAAAACAGCTATTCAAATATGTTTGTATGCTCTTCTTTGGAATTATGTATTTAGTGCCGATTCTTTTGGATTTCAGCGTTCCGTTTTTAAGCATTGTATATACGGCATTTCTGCCTATACCTAAAATATTCTGAACATCTTTAACCGTCAGCACCTCTCCATAATCACATAATTTTTTCATATAATCACCATTCGCTATCATCAAAATAATAAGCCTTAAACAGCACACCTGTATTCGTAAGGAATACGCCTTGCTTGTCCTTTGGAATTTTCTCCGCTCCGTCAGGGTTATCAAGAATAATCTGAGAAAGCACCTTGTCAGCCCTACCGCAAATTCTAAAGTCAATATTATTTTTTATTTGACCTTTGAGAATATCGGCATCAGGTCTTTGAGTAGCTAAAATCAAGTGTATTCCAAAGGCTCTGCCTTGCCTTGCTATTGTTGATAACAAACTCTCAATTTTTGCAATCTGAACCTTGCTTTCTTTATCAAGCCCTGTTTTATCAAGCAATTCTGCAATTTCATCGCAAGCAAAAACTATTCTGTGAAAATTACAATCAGTCAGTTTATTGTATTGTTCAATGTTAGCACACTCACAATCAATAAATAACTGTTTACGGCTGTTAAGTTCTTCTACAATGTATTCAAGGCAGTTTATCAGTTTTTCCTGTTGAGTAATTATATTGCATTTCCTTTTCCATATTCCGTAAAAATCCACTCCGCCTTTAAAATCAGCTATGTAAATTTCAAAACCTTTTTCAACACATTGCATTAGAACCAGTTTTAGCAAAACAGATTTTCCCGAACCTGAACTACCGCCTATTAAAATATGCGGAGTTACCTTTAAATCTGTCATTACCTTATCAAGCTGACTTTCTCCAAGTAACAAAACACTTTCCTTTTCGGATAAATATTTATTTTCCCACATAAGTATTTGCGGAAATTCTTTGTTCGCTGTCACTGTTTTTATAAACACATGCTGAAAGTCTTTTCCTGATTCAATGCTTACTATACGAACATTAAGGGCGGTTTCAATATCAGAACGCTTTTTCTCGTATTCGGTAATTGGTATTGTAGGAGAATAAAATTCAAATACTTCTGCTTTTGCTTGTCTAAATCTTGATAACAAAAGCGGTGTTTCTCCAAATCTATCCTTAAATCCAATACTGCTTAAACATATCTCAATCCTTTTAGCTGATAAAGGTGTACCTAAAAATGAGATAATAATCAAAGTTCCAATGATTGAAAAAACAATCAGTATAAAGTCAAAAATCCATAATAAAACTTCATTTAATATTTTATCCTTTGCAATGAACCACAACAAAATCACAGCAGTTAGAAAAGCTAAAGGCATTACTGCTTTTATTCGTTTATTCTTTATATTTTCAAATCCTTTGGATAATCTAATTACCTTTATTTCACCAAATAATCTTTTCAAATTATGTCACCTCCTAACAGATAGATTCATATGTGTTGATGTGCTTTTTGTATATTTGTTTTACATAATTACTTTTAAAATCTCGTTCAATATCTAAAATCTCCAATGCATACTCACCTACCTTTGTGAAACCTTGTTTTGAAACAAGTTCTATTGCTTCTCCATAAGGCAATCTACAAACTGTCGGTTTCTTGATTCCTCTAGAGTGCCGAAACAATCTGATTCCAACAGGGAGCATTTTTAATCTTGCACCTTTTATAATCTTTTTACTGTTACCCATAACAGATATTTCTTTTATTTCTCCTCCAACTATTTCAGGAGAAACTTCTAAATCATTATCAATCGGGAAATCAGTTAGATATGCAGTAAGATATTTACCTATATTGTCAATATTCTTATCTATTGATTTAATAGATACAAAGCCCAATCCCCATATATCAGCAACAATTTTATTATCAATATAAGGAGCCTTCCTATTAAAGATAAATATCCCATGCAGATGAAATGCACCTCGTTCTTGTGCTTCAACTGTTATAATGTACTCATATTTGTAACCCTTTTTAGATAAAAACCTCTTAAAGCGTTTATTAAAGTTTTTAAAATCATTATAAAGTTTCTTAGAATCTCTCATATTTTCTTTGTAGGTGAAAGTTATAAATCTGCATTGTTCTGCATTATCAAAAGTTATATTTGAATTTATTAAATCCGATAAACTACGCATACTTTTTTCTAGATTACGCAAATTCTCTGTTCGGTCTAATGCGTGGTGCTGTACTTTTTTAACTTCACCTGTAGATACTACTACAAATTCTTCTTTAGATAAAGGTACAATAGTTTTCCCGTTATTCCTGTTACTGGATAACGAAATTTCTTGAATATTACCCATAGTTTTTAATGTAGCAGTAGTATATAAATCAATTGTATCGGGCACATCAATTTTACGCTTTATAACACTCATGGAATAATATCACCTGATAATCAAGTTAATAATGCTTAGTCTGCAACCCTTTTACAGGGTTGCAGACCAGCATAGTTTTAATTACTTACCAACTATTTCAATATTTTCTGCGGTAATACTGAGTGCATTTCTATATTCACCATATACAACTGCTTCAGGATTAACTAAGCGGATAACTGTATTCATCGGAACATTATTGAGCTTTGCAGGGATTTTTACAGACAGTTTCTCATAAAGATTATTCACAACATTTCCGTCTGAATTTCCGTAATCTGTTTCATCGGAAACTATGACTACATCAATTTTTGTTCCGAGCACCCTTTGCGTTTCGAAATCTCTCCATTCCTGAATTCCGACAGACATAAGTTTCTTCTTTGCCAACCATGTATCTATATCAAAATACTGGAAGAGTGAAAGTTTTTTTAAAGACATAATAGCCACCTTTCTGCCTGATATGTAAGGCTGTAAAATTTGTTTTATAAGGTAACTAAATGCAAAGATTTTTAATCTTTGCATTTAATTGTTGGGTGAAAAATATCATCCATCAATTCTCAAGAATAAATATTTTTCTGCAAATACATCTAACATTTTTTTTAGATGTATTGTATATTCGCACATCAAAAAATACATCAATTCAAAAGAATGCATAGAATTGATTTCAAAAACTCCTTTGGCATTTATATGTCCAAATTCATTTATCTGCAAGAAATCAAAATAATTATCATCTTCCAAAATAGGATCAATAACAACATTTATAAAAAGTGTAATATTGCTATATATATCATTAGATAACTTAGTACGATACTTCTTAATTCTATTGAGATTGTTCTTGATAAATATTTTGTTTTCTATATTATCAACATCAATGCACTCTCTCAAAAGGTTATAGCATTTATAGGCAATAACAGAATTTTCATTAGTCATTATAACTTGCTCCTTTCTGTCAGATTATCATGAATCTCTGACATTATTCAAGTGAGCTCTCTTGACATTTTTAATTATACATATTTTTTTACAAAAAAATTCACTATTCACAAATTTCTCACATTTATATATTATTATAATTATAAATTCACAATTATGAAATGAGGTAAAACCATGAAGAAAAAAGAATCACCTTACTTTGACGGATTAGACCAAATGGATATTAAAGCCATTGAATCATTACCCTGTTTTTGGCAACAATGTTTTCTTAAGCGATTTTTTAAAAAATTAGAAGAAAAAAATATAAATAAATGTGAGGTTTGTAATAAAGCAAATAACAATGAAGATGTAAAAAAACTTACGGCTAACTATCAATTATTATCAAGTACACTTTCACAATATACAAATTTGAAAAATAAGTCTGTTCGACACATTTCCGTTAACGCTTTAATATCAGTTTCAAAAGCTCTTAATGTTTCAATTGATTATTTACTTGGTATAGAATCGTCGGAGCAACATAATCTTACTGATATTTTTGAAGAAACTGGTTTGACGGAGAAATCAATATACGCTTTACAACAAAACTCTAAAGCACCTGATTTTATTAACTCCTTTTTGCAATCTAAAGAATTGACTAACTTGCTAAGACTTGTAAATCAAATCTTTTATTCTGATTATATTACTAAGGATATTTTATCCGCTTATAGTAAATCTTTAAGGGATATTATTGTATCGGCATATTCAAAGTATATGGAATCCACCTTGCCTATTGAAATGAAAGAAGAGACTTTCAAAGTGGCACTGTATAATGAAATAAAGAATAACAACATCACTCTTAACAAGGAATATATATCTTTTAATGTTTCAAAGGACAGATTTTCTCAAATAACAGTTTTAAGCAAACGCACTAATATAGAATTATCACAAGCATTTTTAAACGATACAGTTTCATGCGTTTATGGTATTCTGTCTTATGCTAACAGCTCCGATTATTACCGAAACGCTCTATCCAATTCATTTTCAAAAATCGTTGACGAATTTCTTACTACCAAATCTGAAAAGCTATTAAAAGATTTAGGCAATTATGCAAAGTTAGACAAAACGAATAATTCAATAGATAAATAGGAAAACAAAAGCAACCGTACCAATCTAATCTTGATACGGTTGCTTTTATTTATGTTGTTTAGTTAGCAAAGCTTGAAATAACTTCTTGTTCTCTTACTTTATAAATTCGTCATTTGCCATTTCGGCTATTACAGAAATCAATTCCTTGAATAGATGTTCTCATAGATAATTTAATGTTTTGTTCATTTTCAAAGTTAATTCATCTATTCATTTTTAATGTGAATCGCATTACTAACTCATCTTCTGAGTAAGTAACTGAAAATTCATTGTTATCTATTGGATATCTAGAGTAGCTATCTGTGGTAAATCGTAATTTTTTTGGTTCTCCTAAAATTTTAATAACATCGTTCTTTGTGGAATTTCCGTTAATGCCTTTATAACTATACTTAGTTTTACTTGATATTTCAGAATAATCAACAGTTATACTGCTAATTAAATTATTAGCTTTAGTCATCACAAGTCCATCAGAAAATTTGCATATTGGGTTACCTATACTGTTGTAAACATCATCATATTCACCGAACTTTTCAACAGCTACGCTAATTGGTTGACCAATAAACTCGCTCACATCAATTGAAGTAACAGTTTTTTCACTTGTTTCGGATGAATCTTGGACAGTTGATTTCAATGAACATCCTGATGAAACTAGTAATAGTATTGTCAATATTGTACTCCAAAGTATGAGTAATTTTACATTGTTTTTTATTATTGTTTTATTGAACATATTTTTTATTAACCTTTCTTGATAAAATTTATTTAAATTCTTCATTTGACATCTCCTTTTTGTGATATGAGCTATTTTATTATTACTTTCTGCTTTTTCCTCCTTTGGCATATAGGCAGTAAGTCAAAAGAACAAGTATGCTACAATTTTTTTAGAATTCATTTTATACACAATCTATCACTCCACCTTTGTTAAATCAATCGGATAACCTTTCTGACCTACTCCCTTAATTTTGGATTTTTCAATATACAAAATTGCAGAAATATCTGTAAATACATTTTTGTTATTATCCTCAGTTAAATTTATTATTAGACTACTCATATCAATAGTACCGGATACATTATAACTTCCTGCTTTTCTGTATTGATCAATTTTATCAGGTGTATAGCTGTAAACTCCTTTTATTTTGCCATCTTTTGTAGCCTCTGTAATTTTAAGCGAAGATTTTCCTTTATTTCCTACTCCGTTATAAGTTCCATTCCATTTACCCTCAATATTTACTGAATCCAATTCAGCTTTAATTGTTGTTGGTTGAAGCAGCCATCTACCCTCATAGACATAATAAACCTGAGTGTCAAACTCAATAGTCGCATTTGGTTTTGTTAATGTACCTTTACAGTAAAATCGTCTGGCTTTGCCTCTATTCTCCGATGTTTTTTTGTAAACTTCAAAATCCGATATTTCAGATTTAGCCATACTTACAGTTTGACTATTTGAAGTGTCACTAAATAAAATAATTTCTTTTTGTGCAATCTCATCAATTAAATCGCTGTCCCTAACCTTTAATTCACATTCGTTTTTTTCGGTAGTCTTAAACTCGCCTTCATTAGAGACAGCCGTTACTTCCCACTTTTTATCAAAAATATAACCTATATTTATCTCTCCTTCTGCCTCTAATACATCATCGTCTAATATCAGCGTAACTGTAACATTGTCTTTTCTTTCATCAATATTAGTTTTTTGACTTTTAATGGAAAGATTTTTTATATTACTGGATTTAATTTCCCATTCTTCATCATTTATCGTTACATGTTCGCCATTTAGTGAAGAAACAATTATTTCTTCATTAACACCTTTTTTAGGAGTAGCGGTCGATTTATCTTTGTCCACTTGAGAAACATTATCAAAAACCCATTTATCATCAGACGAATAATAATATGTAGCTATAAAATAATTTATATATTCAGCAATTTCATCGCTTGATTTTACTCTAAGAGATATAGAAGTTTCTTTCGTGTTATCTATATTATATTCTAATATTTCTATATCATCTATTTTTTTATCACTGGATAAAATTTTACTTACATCAGGTTCAATATCTTTCATAATCGTTGATTTGTATATTTGATTAGAACAAGCGGTTAGAAATATAAACATACAGACCGCTAAAGCGGTAATAAGCACGATTCGTTTTTTCATCACAATTCCCCTTAAAATATTATTTATTGTAGTGTGAAATATATAGTTTTATTCATTTTTATAAATTCCCACCATAATACAGTATACAACATATCTTGCAAAAATGCAAGACAATATTAATTGCAATTTTAATTGCTTTATTCAGTGCTTATTATTCTTCGCTTATGCAATATAATAAATATTATGGGAGGTGTCCTAATGGCTTTTCAATTAAAACAAAACAGAAAAGAATCTGAAAACAAAACAATCAGATTCCCCCTGCCCCTTATACAAGAAATAGAATCTGTCATAGCAAACCAAGATGTTACTTTCTCCAGCTTTGTTTTACAAGCTTGCGAATACGCTCTAAAAAATATGGATACAGATGAAAATAAATCGGAATAATTGTATCTAAAATCAAATACATAACACGAAAAATCCCTAAACCGTTTATTTATGGCTAGGGATTTGCTTGTTTTTTATGTTTTAATTGTAGTTAATTTGTTAGTGTGATATAATAGAAACGATAGTTAAATAAGTTGAAAGGAGAATAATTTTATGTCAGTTGCTTTGAATATTGCTAAATTTATTTCAGATATTTTCTTTGATTTTATTTTAAGTGAAATAGAATCTCGAAAAAACTCGTTAATTTCAAAACTTAAGTTTAATAAGTGTAAGAAAAAAATCAAAGAATCTATAGAAAAATACATTTTGCAAAACGATGGAAGTATTTTAACTTCAAGTACCTTTGAAAAATATTTAAAATATCAAAAACCAACAGTAAAAATTCAATACTATGTACTTGAATTTAATTCAAGTGATTTGGATGAAAAAGCATTTATATATGAATGCATTAATGAGTGTAGGGAATATTTTTCTATTAGCAACTGTAATTTTACTCCACAAGATGAATGTATACTTAAAGGTTTTTACCAAAAACTATTAATTATTTTTAATGAATTTGCAATAAATCAACTGTCAGATAATGAAAAAATAATATTAAAAAATCTTATTAGAAGTAAAAAAGAAATAATCAATAAGCTAAATGATAGCACAAACGCCATCAATGATATTAGTGAATTATTAAAATTTAATCAAGCAATAACTAACCCGGATATTTTGCACAATATTTATGATTATCTAAACAATGAAATGTATAAAGGTGAATTTGAAAAAGTATATTCCTTATTACCTCTAATCGAAAATAAAAACAATGATTTAGAGAATGCAATAAAGATAAAGTTACATACTTTATCTCTATATAAATGTCTCAAGCAAGATGATGTCACAATATATTCAAGTATCAATGATATATATATTCATAATGACATTACAAGATTGTTAATTCTACACTACTTTGATGATAAAGAAATGCTATTTAAAATAAAACAACATGTCATAAATCAAGAATTATCTGAAATTATAGACTGTCTCATTACAGATAATTTCGATAAATTTTATGAAATGAAGCAAAAAACAAAAAATAATGCTAAAATATATAACTTTGTATTAAAGACAAATTTTAAAAATGAAAATTGGCTAATACGTCGCATCTGTACGCTGGTATTATACAGGAAGTCAGAAGGAATAAATACATATGAATTAATTAATACATTAGTTACTGAAAACCGAACATATTTTGAAACACTTATTTTAACACAAAAAAAATTAGAAAATACTCTTTTAGTTTTTTCTAATCAAGACAATGTACAAAACGAATTGTCGAAAATATCAGATTTTTTATTTAAGAAACGGGATATATTTGAAAAATGTAATACCAAAACTCAGATTTTATATTACTATACACTTACTCGTGCACTTGCATTAAACGATAAGAATCAAGAGCTTTCTTGTCTATATAAAAGTATACCTTCTCAAATACAAAAAGATAAAAAAATACAAGCAATAGATATATATTTAAAAAGTCTATGCCATGAAATACAAGGTGATGTTTTAGTCGATTTTTGCTTTGACAATGAAGAATACTGGATATTGGAATGTTATCTGTATAATTTAAGCAAAGAAAATCCAGATAATTATATTAATTTCATGAATAAACACTTGTTTATTTTAAAAAAACATTCCTCGTTTTTCTTCACTTATTATAACGCAATAAAAAAACATGATGGTGAAGATAATGCAAAATTGTTACTATCAAAATATAAAGATATTTATTCTAAAAATTTAGAGTATTGGTTAGAATTATATGCCATAAGCAATGACAAAAAAAATATACTTAATCAAGCTTTTATGCTATGGAAAAGTGAAAATTGTTCAATACTGAATCAATATACCGAGATGGATTTTATAAGAATTTTAATTATCGAAAAAGAATTTAGTAAAGCACTTGAAATTATAAAAAAATATGAAGCTCTTGGATTAAGTTCTCCAGAACTTTTAAGGAATAAAGCCATTATACTAAATAATCTTAATTATTCATTAGACGCTTTTCAAATACTTTTATCAATTTCTTCGAATTATTCTCGTGATCCATATGTTATAGGTACAATTTTGGCAATTGCAATATGCTATAAGCGTGAGGTTCCTAAAGAAATAATCAATTATGCAATAGAAATTGACACATCAATAATACTGTATCATGTTGCAATAATATATGAAAGAAATAATAAAATAACCGAAGCTTTCAACATTGCTACACGTTCTTTACTTATTGCCAAAAGCAAAAACGAACCGATATTTGGATATTTCTTTTCATTACTTACAAAATTAGGTAAAGAGTCTTTTTATGAAAATTCAGATGTAAATGATAACACAGCTGTAATTCTTAAGAATAAAAATGAACAAATAATTTATTGTATTCACAAAAATAATATACTCCCAAGTGAGCCTTATATCAGTGAATTTGCAATACATATTTATAGAGAAAGTGCAATTGGACTAGGAATATTTCGTAAAAAAGAAAATTCAAAAATTATTATTGATGGTATAGAATACACAATATCAGAGATATTATCTCTGAATCAGTTCTTATATAATATTTGCTTAAACAATCTAATTGAAAATGGAGATTGTCATCAAATTTCTATACCAACCAATGAACAAGGCGAATTTGACATTGAATTATTTAAAGAACAGATTAGAAAATACATTACTCCTTGCGACACAATTAATGATTGGATAACTCAAAATAATGATATGTCAAATTTTCCTATTCCAATGTTTGCTGTATCTAAAAAAACTAATTTATCATATCAGGAATTTATTTTTGCATTTTTAGAAAACAAATCATATTTTATAAGGGAATTTCTTCCGCGAAATCCTATTTTAATAAAAAAGTATATTCTTTCTTTCGCCGCAATCGCTGTATTATACAAATTAAATATTCCTATCAAAGCTTTGCTTGACATAGATGTTATTATAACAACATCCACTGTTCAAGAAATTATAGATTCAGATAAAAAAATAATTCAAGAAAACAATAAAGATACTGTATCAAGCATGGGAATAGAAAATGACAAACTTTATTTTCACTCTGCATCTGAAGAAGAAAAATTAATGCATATGAAAGATTCTACAAATTTCAAAAATTACATTAAACATTTTAAAACTGAGAAAAACAATAACGATATTATCACTGAATTTGACAATGCACAATTAATTGAGCTATTTGGAATATGTGATTATGATTCAATATCTATAGCAAAAAACAATAATCGAGTATTGGTGCATCCTGAATCTCTGATAGTTGGATTATCTAATTGTAACAATTTTAATTTTTCAACAGCTGTATTTGTTGATTTTTTGATTGATTTAAACATTAGTATTGATGAGTTTTTTCAATATATGAATAAATTAGTTGATTTTAGATTCATCATAACCTTAACTGAAAATACATTTAACTTCATACTAAAGAAATATAATGTGTCTTCTGATGACTCTACTAAAGAAAAAATTTTGACACAATGGATAGACTATTTATCCTTGGCTCAAGAAATTGAAGGAGAATACAAAAAACATTTTGTTGATAATCTGACTGATGTTTTTCAAATGGTATACAAATCCGCAAAAATTTTAAAGCATCCCATTTACTATTATTTATTTATATACATCTTAAAATATAAAAATTTAAAATGTATAATAGATAAAAATGGAAATTTAGAATTAAGGTCAGTACCTCATGAAAACAACATTTATTAAAAAATAAGCAATTATGGTTGGTCTCTTTCTACAATAATTCTACAAATTATTTATTCTAAAACTATTTTTACTCATTTTTTATAACACTGTCAGGGATAGATTTCTACAGTTCAACACTCTATAAAACGGCTTAAACTGTAACTTTCGTCGCTCCAAAACCGCGTGCCGAGGGTTCAAGTCCTTCTGCCCCTGCCAAGCAAAAACGGCTTAAACACTGCGTTTAAGCCGTTTTTTCATATAATTTTATTTACGGAGCACGGTCTGATTTTTCACTTTTGACGCTCATTTCAGGCATCAAAATGTTCAACAGGCGCTAATAATTCCAACGTTTCCGTCTGCTACATCATCAAAATAGCATCAATGATAGAAATTTAATCTGAGGTATAATGTAGAAAAAATATTATAACGATTTAAATCTTTATGTATTTTCATAGTGATAGTAAAAATTGAGGGAAGTTTATGTCATTTTTGGATTTTTTAGGCGATATATATTGTGTTGCTTTTTCTGTTTATATTATCTATCTTGTAATTCGATATATTTTAAGTTTTATTATTATACCTAAGACAAGTCAATATATAGAAAAAACACATGCGAAAAGCTCTTTTGACGATACTTATGCTAATATAAGAACAATGTTTGGCCTAATTAGTTTAATTATTGTTGCGATTTTATTGGCGGCTAACTCAAATTATTCTTGGGTGCTTCTTATTATAATTATGCCATGGTATATTAAATTTTTTGGAGGGGTATATGCATCTACCAGGATAATTAAGAATATTATTAGATCCCCTAAAGGAACGGAAACTAATTTACTTGAAAAAAGTGCCATTCTTTTTGTGGGAACATTTTTATTTTATTTCGAGAATTTAGATTTATGGAGTAAGTTGTTTTCTTGGATGGACTCAAGTATAACTGGAGCGGCTCTAGATATATTAAAATGCGTTATTATGGTTTTTATATGCTTTTACAATGTATTTTTTATAAGTATTCTTTTTACAATACCAGGTATTTTTATTTTAAAAAGCGTTGAGAAATTTATAAGATTTTTATCTGCTCATATATCTGTTTGGTGCAGAAAAATGATTGCTAAAGAAGATAAGGCGATTGTTAGTAATAAAAGTTTGTTTTCACTCTTAACAAGAAACATAAAAACCAAAAGATTGAACAATGATAAAGCACAAATATGCTTGAGGTCTATATTAATTCCATTTATTATTATTATAGACTTAATGTACGCATTTATAAGTACACTATTTTCTATGTTAGTTATAGCACCGTTCAGCTACACATTAGTTTTTATTAGACTTTTGAAAAATACTTTTTTGGATTTTTGTAGTTGGCTTTGCTCAAGATCCGACAGAATAATTATTGCTTTTTCTTTCCGATTGTCAATAATCGCTGCTTTTGTGTTTATTGTAATAACTAATCGAATCACACCTATTTTCACTAACAACGAAGCTTATACAACAATATTAGAATTCGTTTCGAGTGCAATAATAATACCAGTAATTTTTGACGGTATATCTGCAATGAAAGATGGTAGAAAGAGAAAAAAAGACTCAGACAAATAATTCCCTACTTTTCTTATATTTCAAACCCATCTGTTATCTCATTCAGCTTTGTAAAATCTCTTTTCACATAATACATCTCTGTGATTTCGGAGGTTGTATGTCCGAGCAAATCTGCGACTTGTCGAGGCGTGAGGGATTTTATTGAACCGTCAGGTTGCTTTATGCCGTTTACAAGGTTGGTGGCGAAGGTGTGGCGGAGTGAGTGCAAGCCTTTGATTTCTATGCCTGCGGCTTTAAGGATTCTGTAATAGCGTTTGCGGAAATTTACCGGTCGGGTGAAATTGCCGTTTTCATCGGGTATCAGCGGTGAGTCCTCTCCAAAGTAGAATTCATTTCTTAAATCAATTATCATTTCGATTGCAGTATCGTTCAGCGGAACATCTCTTTTACTTGTGGCACTTTTGAGCTTGCCGACTTTTACTTCTCGTCCTTTTTCTGCTGTGACACCGTTACGCTTTGATATTTCCTTAACTCCTCTGTTAAGGTGCATTACACGATTTTCAAGGTCAATGTCGCTGTTAATGAGTCCAAGTGCTTCGCCTGTTCTCAGGCTCAGAACTGCATAATATTTTCCGCCCTTTACCTGAAGGCTGCCTGATACTCCCATTTATAATCTCCTTTCATAATGAGAACAGACTGCCAATGCACATACTAATTGTACTCTGCGTTGACAGTCTGTTCAAGTGTTTATTGGCTATTTCTCGTTACTTTTTTCGGCATTGAGAAATTCTTCGAGATATTTTTTAGGAATGATATATCTACGCCCCGCTCTAACGGATTTGATTGTACCTTCTTTAAGCATTTTATAGGTCAATGTTCTGCCTGTATGGAGAATACTCATAAGATCAACCGTAGTCAGCACATCACTGTAATTGTCGAGAATACCTTTCTTTTCGCTTTTGCTCATAAATTCACCTCCAATCTATAAAATATTTTCATCAAACCAATAAGCCTGAAAGATTTTTCCGCTGTTTGTCAAAAACCGTCCCTGTGAAGATTTTGCAATTTTATCTGAAGCATCCGTATTGTCAAGAATAATCTGCGACAACACATTATCCGCCCTACCGCATATTCTCGTATCAATGTTATTCCGTATCTGACCGTTGAGGATTGCGGCATCAGGTCTTTGTGTTGCAAGAACAAGGTGAATTCCAAAGGCTCTGCCCTGCCTTGCTATTATTGAAAGTTCGGATTCGATTTTCAAAATTTCATCCTTCTGTTGCTTTGAAAGACCTGTTTTGTCAAGCACTTCGGCAATCTCATCACACGCAAATACAATTCTGTAAAGTTTTTTCTCGGCATTACGATTGTATTCGTCAATATTTGCAACACCTGCCGTGCGAAGAATTTGTTTTCTACTTTGTAATTCATCGGTTATGCTGACAAGCACCTTATACAAGGTTTTTTCATCAGTCAGTAAAGAGCATTTTATGTGCCATATCGGCGGAAAATCTACACCGCCTTTGAAATCGGCAATATAGACTTTTGCATCCTTTTTGACGCATTGCATCAAAACAAGTTTGAGTAAAACGCTCTTGCCCGAACCTGTTGAACCACCGATAAGCATATGCGGAATTTTTGCAATGTTTACGCTCACCCGTCCCGAATAACCTTCGCCAAGCACTATTTCAAAATTCTCATCGCTCAGCAAATTTTCCGACCATTCGATATAATCCGAAAGCCTGTTTTCACCGTCAACACATCTGATAATCACGACACGGCAATCATCGCCCTCACGCATCTCATCAATATGTATATTGAGTGCAGATTCTATTCTGTCTTGATTATCAGTCCATTCCGACAGAGGAATGCCAAAGGTTTTGAATTTGAGAATCATAACCCTGTCATTACTATTATCAACTGATTTTGACAAAAGCAACGGTGCTTCTCCTGCGGAATTTACAAATCCTATTCTGTGCAAATTGTTGCTGACACCGATTGAGCCAAACGGCATACCGATTAAAAAGGTCAGGAAAAATGTTACTGACGGAATCAAAATAAGCACCAGCACAGAAGTCATAAATTTCTGCAAATTCTGAAAGTAACCGTAAGGCTGCCAGATTGAATAGCGACATTCCCAGAAAATCAAACAAAATGCAAGATAGATAATCACAACAACTCTGCCCGAATTTTTGCCGAAAATTCTTTTCAATCCGTTTGAGAAATATATGCAGAGAATACGCATATTCCACCGATTATGAAGACTTGATTTGTCGTTGTTATCAATCATCCGCTTTAACCTCTTTCACCTTGTTAATTTCAGTAACCGTGTAGGTATTGACATCGGTATATTCCACAAGAAAGTTTATTCTTCGCAGAAAGGCTTTCCATGTTTCAGGCTTGTAATGCTGAACCTCGCTGTATTGCTCACCGAGAGAAATATTTGAGGTAATATACACCGTGTCATAGCAAGCGACTTTGTCGTTGAATCTTGCCGGAAGCATAAGAGGATAAATGTCAAGATAATTCAGCATATCTTCTATCGGAATCTGTGACGCAAATTCTTCAAAAACGAGTACAGATTGTCCGTGATAGCTGTCAAAATTTATCCCTGTACTACGGCGATACGCAGTAATTCTGCAAATATCGGGTGCTCTGTGTTTTTGATATATCCCCCTTGTCTTGCCTGTTCCTGACTTTCCGTAAATATAGAAAACAGTAACCTGTCTTTTCTTTTCACGGAATATATTTGAAAGCACTGTTTGCCTGAGTGTATCAATCTCTTTTATCCTAAAGGCATATTTCGGGTGGAGCTTGATAATTTCGTAGGTATCAAGTCCGTTTTCGATTTCTTCAATCAAAGCAGACATATCGGGAGAATTTTCATCAACAGGCTTTGGAACATTACCAACCTCTTCAAAGGTATCAATAAGGTTTGTCTGTTCCTTATCAGAACCCTGCCACTTGCCCTCCTTGCGGAGATAGTCACGATTTTCCATTACACTGCCGTTAGCCTTGTCAATATGCGCAACAGGGAATCTGTTCTTCAATGTTGAAAAGCGAATCGGCGATTTTGAGTAAATGAAAATGTGCATATGCTTTGTGCCTGTGGTTGCAATTTCATCCACAAGACAAAAATAATCGGGACTGAACAGATGCAGAGTATTCTTAACCGAATTATGGTCAAGCTCGTAATCATCAGGGTTATTTATGGTCAACAGCCACTTCCTCGACTGAGGATTTGAACTGCCCATATAAAAACCTCCCTGCTACTGCTACATTGCTACGATAGGGGTAATACTACCCCTATCGCAGAGCCTCTGCACGGTGTGCTTAAGGCACACCATGCAAAGACTGATTTGGTGCAGTTTAAGCCTTTCCCGCATTGACAGCACGAATATTCTTCGCCGTTGCAGAAACCTTGTAGCCCTCGGGAGTCCAATACGGACGCATCTCAAGTCCGTCAAAGATGACCACCGGATAATGCCTGTCATCAGGCTTTTCAAGTTTGCACTCGCCGTCAATCTTGACCGTCAGCTTTTCAAAAGCCTTGTCAGGCAAGGCAACGGTGTATTTAAATCCGCTGACCTCACCTGTTCTCTTGCCGTTCTCATAGACATATGACGGTGCAACATCAACAAGCACAGGATTTTTGCCGACAGTCTTGTTTGCATCAATTTCAACTAAATTGATATTCATAATTTTACCTCCGAAAAATAATTTATCATCGATGACAGCTAAATTATATCATCGGCAAATTAGATTCAACAGGCGATTTACTGTGTTCCCTTTTTTCGCATTATGTGTTATAATAAAAATTTTTTATACAGCTAATGCATCTTTAATTCTATATTTTTTCTTATACTCCACCTTCTTTTTATCCGAAATCGGCATTTTATCAATCGTTTCATCTATTCTCTGATTTATTTCGTTAATCGTATTCGGAACTTCTTCGAAAAAATTTATATTTTTGCTGTAATACGGAATAAAATCAGAATTGACTTTCTTTAAAACGCTCCAATATATTTTTGATGCGGGGCAGTTACCCTCACAAATTCCTGCTTTATTGAGCAAAAATTTGCTCAGTCTGTAATCGACATTAAGCACCAAAACTGCACGAATTATTGTTATGGGTTTCATATCAAAATCATATCGGTTTACTATATGATCGACAGTTCCCTCGCCAAATCCGTACGCATCTCTATAATCAGCTCTTGAAATATTCATTGCTTCAAGAAGCTTGGTAAACGCCAAACCGATTGTATCGGCTTTGATCTGTTCAATAAATTTTTCAGTAGATAAAGTAATTGCGGCATCGCTTTTCATGATTGCCCACAAAACGCAATAGCCATGTATAAACCAAAAGTTTATATTGCATATATAAACTCCTTTCATTTTAAATTGATGTTTTTGCCGACTGAATCGGCGCCCAAACATCGCGGGCGTTTGCCTGAATTTTATGTGAGGCAACTGCACATAGTTAATGTTTTATCTGTCATCAGGTCTGTTTCAACCTATGTTTTTACTTTATCACTGTTAATAACATCTTAATTTGATGTCGTTCTTTATTTTCTTATCGCCTCCTTAACACGGCTGTCGGGATGTGGCATTATCTTGCAAACAAAAAGAGAGTACAAATAAAAATTGTACTCTCTTTATATACAATATTCTGTTTTTAGTATTCAAAAGGGCATACTACCCCCATCTTAATGCAATCTCTCTTTTTCAAATATCTCAATGTGACACCGTCACAAATCAATGCTTGACCATACGAAGTGCTTCTACACTTTTATAAATAAAAAGGAGCTACGAAGAATGGAGTCTTAAACTTCATTTCTTCACAATCCCTTGTTATCCCTTATATAATAGTTTAGGTCTGTCTTTGTTTTTTAAACGCACCCATAATCGGATACAACTATCCTTCAGGGGCTTACTTGTTCTCTTGATTTTCAAAAAATCTCAAACAAGTGGGCGACACATAAATCAGTATGTGTCTCACGATCTGATTAAAAATCAGATACTACTTAATCACAGCGTCCCTCATATTTCACTATATGCGGACTGCGACCGGCAATATTGCAGCGGTACATACTTCTCTTGAGTATTAGCCTTTTCTGCAATCTAATCGTTTTACAGCTTGACGAATTCTAACCTATCCAAAGGAAACGACTGTACATTATCAACACCTATATATTATCACATTATCTTTTCGTTTTCAAGTGTTTTTTGCTTTAGTTACTTTAGGAATTAACTACTATTTCGTCAGTAAATGCCTAATCATAAAACCAAACCATAGTTCTCAACGAAAAAAAGATACACATCAAAGTGTACCCTTTTATTCTTCATATTTATCTCTCACGACGGATAAATTGAACGCAATTCACCCATTCAGTCCTGCCTTCTATTGATACTATCTCAAGCAGTAAATAATTCAATGTAGGTTCATCACGATTCACCACTAAATTATCAAAATACAAATTCTTTATAAAAAGAATTCAGTCGAATAGCATTGAAATGGCAGGTAAATTGTGATAAAATATATACAAAACTTACATCATTTGGCAATACATTTGATTCAAATATAGTAATATTTCAGTTGCAAAGTCAGGTATTATTTATGGAACTTATTAACAACACTACCAAAACGCTCAAAGACGATTTGTCCGTTGAGATAAAAAAAGGAAGCAAACTTTCCATTGCCGCTGCTTGTTTTTCAATTTATGCATTTCAGGAATTAAAAAATCAATTATCCGGAATTGATGAACTTCGTTTTATTTTTACCTCTCCTACTTTCACTACTGAAAAAGCTCCTAAAGAAAAGAGAGAATTTTATATTCCCAGACTAACCCGTGAAAAAAGTTTGTATGGTACAGAGTTTGAGATAAAGTTAAGAAATGAACTCACTCAAAAGGCAATTGCCAAAGAATGTGCCGAGTGGATAAAAAAGAAAGTTACATTTAAGTCGAATATAAGTGATAAGACAATTCAGGGCGGTATTGTAGTAGATGAAGTTGGATACACACCGATAAATAACTTTACAACAATTGAGCTTGGTTGTGAAAAGGGCAATGTAATCAGCACAACCATTGTTAAGGATAATTCATTGGCAAAGACATTGCTTGCGGATTTTAATGAAATTTGGAACAATAATAAAGTATTGCAGGAAGTCACCGATGAGGTTATTGGCAATATAACGGCTGCCTACAACGAAAATTCTCCTGATTTTATCTATTTTGTTACACTCTATAATATCTTCAACGAATTTCTTGAAGATATTTCAGAAGATGTTCTTCCTAATGAGGCAACCGGATTTAAAGAAAGCAAGATTTGGAATATGCTTTACAATTTTCAAAAGGATGCCGCTCTTGCAATCATCAATAAACTTGAAAAATACAACGGATGTATTCTTGCAGATAGCGTTGGTCTTGGCAAAACTTTTACTGCACTTGCTGTTATCAAGTATTACGAAAACAGAAACAAGTCTGTACTTGTTTTGTGTCCTAAAAAGCTGACAAACAACTGGAATACATATAAAGACAACTATATCAATAACCCTATTGCATCCGACCGTTTGAGATATGATGTGTTATATCACACCGACCTTAACAGAACACACGGTAAATCTAACGGTCTTGATCTGGATAGGCTAAATTGGGGCAACTATGATCTTGTAGTTATTGATGAATCGCATAACTTCCGTAATGGCGGAAAAATAATTGAAAATCCTGATGAAGATGATAAAGAAAACAGATATGTAAAACTTCTCAAAAAAGTAATTCGTGCAGGTGTGAAAACAAAAGTTCTCATGCTTTCTGCAACGCCGGTAAACAATCGTTTTAATGATTTAAAAAATCAGTTAGCACTTGCGTATGAAGGTCACACTGAGTACATTGACAAAAAATTGAACACCACTCGCTCTATTGACGATATATTTAAAAACGCACAAAGGGCATTTAATACTTGGAGCAAATGGGATGTTTCGGATAGGACAACAGACAATCTGCTGAAAATGCTTGATTTTGATTTTTTTGAAGTGCTTGACAGCGTTACAATTGCCCGCTCAAGAAAGCATATTCAAAAATACTACGATACTACGGATATAGGTACATTCCCGTCAAGGCTCAAACCAATATCACTCAGACCTAACTTAACTGATTTAAAATCAGCTATTACATATAATCAAATTTTTGAGCAGCTTATGCTCCTATCACTTTCAATATACACCCCCACCCACTATATTCAGGCAAGCAAAAAAGAAAAATATTCTGACTTATTTGGTAAAGATAAAGAAAAAATCGGATTCGACCAAATGGGTCGTGAGCAGGGTATTCGCAGACTTACTGCAATCAATTTGATGAAGCGTATGGAAAGTTCTGTTTATTCATTCAACCTTACGCTTACACGCATTAAGGCATTGATTGACAAAACCATAAAAGCGATTGACGATTTTAACAAGTTTACAGACACCAAACTTGACCTAACAGATATTTCTGATGTTGATGAATTTGACGATGAAGATCAGAATGTTGATGACCTTTTCTCTTTTGGTAAAAAAATAAAAATCAGTCTTGCCGATATGGACTATGTTTCATGGAGAAAAAGTCTGCAAAAAGATGCAGATATTCTTGAACTGCTTACTCTTATGGTTGGTGATATTACACCTGAACATGATTTAAAGCTGCAAGAACTGTTGAAAATAATTGACGACAAGATAAATCACCCGATAAATGAAGGCAATAAAAAGATAATTATTTTTACTGCGTTTGCCGATACGGCAGGATACTTATATGACAACGTAAGCACTTATGTAAAAACGAAATACGGTCTTAATACCGCAATGGTATCCGGTATGGTTGAAGGACGCACTACATGTCCAAATCTAAAGAAAGACTTGAACACAGTGCTTACATGCTTTTCTCCAATATCAAAAGACAAAAAATTGCTTATGCCAAATGATGATACAGGGATTGATTTGCTCATTGCAACTGACTGTATTTCAGAAGGTCAGAACTTGCAGGATTGCGATTATCTTATTAACTATGATATACATTGGAATCCTGTTCGCATCATTCAGCGATTTGGACGAATTGACCGTATCGGAAGCAAAAATAAAGTCATTCAGCTTGTAAACTTTTGGCCGGATGTAACCCTTGATGATTATATCAATCTTAAAGCAAAAGTTGAAACACGAATGAAAATTGTAGATATGACTGCAACAGGCGATGACAATCTGCTAAGTGATGAAGAAAAGACCGACCTTGAATACAGAAAAGCACAACTCAAACGCTTGCAAGAAGAGGTTGTTGATATTGAAGATATGTCAAGCGGTATTTCTATAATGGATTTGGGTCTTAATGAATTTAGACTTGATTTGCTTGAATATGTAAAGAATCATCCCGATATAGATAAAACACCTTTTGGACTTCATGCAGTAGCAAAAGCAAGTGATGAAATGCCGTCCGGAGTTATCTATGTGCTAAAAAATCGCTCCAACAGCGTAAACATAGATAATCAGAACAGACTTCACCCATTCTATATGGTTTATATCAGTGAAGACGGACAAGTTATCTGTGACCATTTGTCGCCAAAAGCAATGCTTGACAAAATGCGTTATCTTTGCAAAGGCAAAACTGAACCATATACAGACCTTTGCAAACAGTTTAACAAAGAAACCCGTGATGGCAAAGATATGTCAAAATTTTCAGAATTGCTTGGCGATGCCGTTTCATCTATTATCGAAGTAAAAGAAGAAAGTGATATAGACAGTTTCTTGGGTGGTGGACAGGTCAGCTTTTTGACAAACGAGATTAAGGGTTTAGATGACTTTGAACTTATTTGCTTCTTAGTCGTAAGATGAGGTGATTATAATGCTCTGTTTACCGAAAGAAACGGAAATGAGCAAACAGCTTCCAAAGAAAGCTATATATGCAAAATTCCAAATGAATACAGCGGCAAAGAAAAAAATCGACGCCGATATTTCGAGAATTACTATCGTGGGTGAGATAGCACCAAATAAGGTGAATATTCCTACCGGAGATGAGGTTAAAAACTTCTTTGTCTTGCTTGTGGCATTGAAGAAAAAGGACTTTGACGAAAAAACTATCGTCACTTTGTCAAAGCTTATTCCTCAGAATATTTTGTTTGTGCTTGAATTTGAAGAGCAAAGCAAACTGGCAATCTATCACACAAAGCTGATGCAGACGGATTGGAAACCAACTGAGGAACAAAGAATAGAGCTTCAAGGCTTAAATCTTGATAAGGTTTGGGAAAACATCGTTGTTGCTGTGGGTAGTGTTGATATAGAGCAAGGCAAAACACTTGATGAGCAGATAAAGGAAAACGAAAAGAGACAGAAGCTTGAAAAGGAAATTGCAAAATTTGAAAAACAGGCACGAGCCGAAAAACAACCAAAAAAGAAGTTTGAATTGGTGCAGCAAGTCAAGAAACTACGGTTTCAACTTGCAACTTACAGATGATAAAGAGGAAAACCATATGGAAGATTTGAAATACGATAATATTGTAAAAGTTCGAGATGACAAAGCCCCCATAAAGTATCTGCTTAACGCTGAAAGCGAAAAATTTGAGTTCGCAGCTCAATACGATCTCAATTGGTGCGAAGGCGAATCATTTACCAAAAATGAGCTAAGAGCACATATTGAGCCGTGGCTGACTTCATTATTCCAATCAGAGCATCTCTCACTATTGGTTGGAAGCGGGTTAACAACGGCAATTCAATATGCTGCCTGCGGAGAATCCGATAATGGTATGGAGGAGGATTCCTCATTTTCTGTATTTAATGATTGCATAAAAAAAGCAGCAAACGAAAGTGCTGAACGAACCGGTCGCGAAAAAGCAAATACTGAGGACCAAATCAGAATCGTAAATGAGCTTATTGCAGGACTAAGCATAGTGAAGGATAGTACGGATTTTCCTGAACTTTCCACAAAGTTAGATTTGCTCTGTTCGGAACTAAGTGCAAAACTGAAAAGTTTCACCAGCAACATTTCCGCAATAGAATCATCGATTGCATCGGCTTCCCCAGAAAAAAGAGAAGCAGCTTTCAACAAATTAGTTATGTTCATAATGAGCTTTGCAAGCAGAACAGGCACGAGAGATCGATTGAATATTTTCACAACAAATTATGATCGTTTAATTGAAGCCGGTGCTGATGTTGCAGGATTACGGCTTTTAGATAGATTTGTCGGTGCCCTTTCACCCGTTTTCCGTTCATCACGGATGGATGTTGATATGCACTATAATCCTCCGGGCATCCGTGGTGAACCTCGGTATTTGGAAGGTGTTGCTCGCTTCACGAAACTGCACGGATCGTTAGACTGGATAAATGTAGGGGATGACATACGGAGAATCGGGCTACCCTTTGGAGCGAAAACACTCAAACCGTTCTTAGAAGCTGCCGGATTAAGTACAGATTATTCCAGCTTGATGATATATCCCAATTCTGCAAAAGACAAAGAAACCGCAGAATATCCCTATGTAGAATTGTTCAGAGATTTTGCTGCTGCACTGTGCAGACCAAATAGCACCTTGGTGACTTACGGTTACAGCTTTGGAGACGATCATATCAATCGAGTCATACGAGATATGTTAACTATCCCGTCAACACACCTTGTTGTTATAGACTACAGCGATTCAACCGGTCGCATTATGAAAAAATACGAGCAATGGGGGCGTCAGAGCCAGATGTCGTTGATAATTGGCAAAGACACAGCCAATATTGATGACTTGGTTGACTACTATTTACCAAAACCGTCCATTGATCGAGCTTCTATAAGAATGGCTGATATTCTGAAGCAAAGATTTAATCAGCCGGCAAAAAATGAAAAGGAAGGAGAAGCAAACGAATGATTACCCCTATATCAAATGCAGAATCATTGCAAATAGGCAGTGTTGATTTTGTTTCTCCTGATGAGATAAAAATTACGCTCGACTTGGATGCACCTAATGATGTTGCCTTGAATACAGGTGTTCCTCGTCCTTTCCCAAGAATCAATAGCTATGTACTAATAGCTGGTGAAGGTGGATTTCTTGTAGCCCAAATCGAATGGATAACCATTGAACGCTCGCAGTTCCCAAAGCGTAGAGGAATGCAAGACTTTGGCGTTTTGGATTTACCGTATCCGCTTCGTAAGATGAGCGTAATTCCTCTAGGCGTCTTAAGGGAATCCGTAAGAGATAATGTTACCATTTACAGTTTCTCACGAGGCATCGAAATATTCCCTACAGTTGGCGATCCTGTACTTCTTCCAACACAGTCTCAGTTAAAGGCAATTATTGAGTCCGGAGATAATAGGCGAGTAAATATTGGAATAAGCCCTTTAGCAGGAAATGCTGTTGTTTCTGTTGACCCCGATAGAATTTTCGGAAGGCATTTGGCGGTGCTTGGCAATACAGGTAGCGGCAAATCCTGTTCTGTAGCAGGACTTTTGCGGTGGTCGATTGAAGCTGCAAAAAAGCATCAGGATTCCCCCAACACTCGCTTTATCGTACTTGACCCAAACGGCGAATATACAAATTCATTCAAGGGACTTGCAAATGTTAGAGTATATGGAGCAGAACCCGATAAAAGTCAGGGCATAAAGCAACTCGTTGTTCCAATGTGGTTATGGAATACCGCCGAATGGGTCGCCTTTACGCAAGCAAGTGGAAAAGCTCAAAAGCCCACATTGGTACAAGCTCTTAGATGCGTTCGAGATGGACAGTTTGAAGTAAATTTACCGGACAGCGTAATGGTTCGGCGCTACTTGCGTACTTTGATTACTATCTCGCTGTTAGAGAAAAATGCAGGCTCTCCGTGGGGGCACTTTCCCCAGAATAAGAACTTTTATCTGAAGCTTCAAACATGGCGAAAAGGGTTAGAACCTTTTGATACATATGATAAGAAAGAAAAAAAAGCACTGGTGAATCTCAACAAACACATTGATGATTTACTTAATGCACGGAGTGGACAATATCCGAAATATGATTTTTCAAAAAGTGAAATTGACCAGTTGATTGATCTTCTTAGAAACGCACATCAAGCGTTTGGTGGCATGGAAACTGATGTCCTTCCCATTGACGCCGACATTCCACGCCCATTTACCGGCGAAGATTTTTTAAGAAGCATTGAAGCGAACGCCGAGATGATGGGTACGACTGATTATATAGAAACAATGCTGATGCGTGTCAAGACGCTCATTTCGGATGCAAAACTTAAGCCGGTTATTTGTCCAGAAAACGGCATTACACTAGACGGTTGGTTAGATGAGTACATTTGCCCATCAAACAACAAAGACGGGTCAATTACCATTATAGACTTGTCTTTATTGCCTGCGGAGATTACTCATATCATTACTTCGGTTATGGCGAGAGTAACTTTGGAAGTGTTGCAGCGCTATCGTCGGCAAGAAAAAGGCGAAACCCTACCGACCATTCTTGTCATGGAAGAAGCTCACACCTTCATCAAAAAATATAACTCGGATACCGAGAATGGAAATGCGACTGCCATGTGTACCAAAGTATTTGAAAAGATTGCACGTGAAGGACGAAAGTATGGTCTAGGACTTGTCCTGTCATCGCAGAGACCAAGCGAACTGTCGCCTACTGTAATCTCGCAATGTAATAGCTTTTTATTGCACCGGTTGTCAAATGACAAGGACCAAGAATTGGTAGGAAAATTGGTTCCGGATAATTTAAGAGGATTGTTAAGAGAACTGCCTTCTCTGCCATCCAGAAATGCCATATTGCTTGGCTGGGCATCAGAATTACCGGTCATGGTGAGGATGAATTATCTCAAAGAAAAATATCGTCCTAAATCCGATGATCCAGAATATTGGGATGTTTGGACGAAAAGTGACCGAGTAGTAAATTGGAATACGGTTGCAAGTCGTTGGCAAGATTACGCAGAAGCAAATTCTAATTCCGATGATGAGGAGGACGAAACCAATGGATAAACTCAAAATGCAAACGGCGAACAAAGCCGATGAGAATTTCAAGAAGTTAGCGGAAATGTTCCCTAATGCTGTTACTGAAACAATTGATGAAAATGGCGAAGTAGTTCGTGCTATTGATAAAGATGTACTTATGCAGGAAATAAACACAAAGGTGGTTGACGGCAATGAGGAACGCTATCAGTTCACTTGGCCTGACAAGAAGAAGTCGGTTCTTCTCGCCAATGCACCAATAAATAAGACATTGCGTCCTTGCAGAGAAGAAAGCGTTGACTTTGATAATACCGAGAATCTCTATATCGAGGGCGACAACCTTGAAGTGTTAAAACTGTTGCAGGAAACATATCTCGGCAAAATCAAGATGATTTACATAGACCCGCCGTATAATACGGGAAATGACTTTGTTTATAATGATGAGTTTGGAATTAGCAGTGAAGAATGGAACGAGGTCAGCGGCAGTTATGACGAAGATGGCAACCAAATAGTAGGCAAACTTGAAAAGAATACAGAAAACAACGGTCGTTTTCACACCGATTGGCTGAATATGATTTATCCGAGATTGAAGTTGGCAAAAGATTTGCTGACGGATGACGGGGTGCTAGTTATTAGCATTGATGACAATGAAATTGAAAACATTCACAAATGCTGTGATGAGATTTTTGGCGAAGACAACTTGATTAACTGCTTTATTTGGAATTGCTCAACAGCAGGTGGAATCCGACCTAAATTTGCAAGCAAGACGCACGAATATATCCTTGTATATGGAAAGAATAAAGATGCTCTGAATATGATCTATGCGCCGCTATCATCCGATGCAATTAAAATGTACACACAAGAAGATGAAAAAGGACGTTATAGAGATAAGGACTTTGTGTTCAAAAACAAATCGACAAATATAAATTAAAAGTATGGCATTACTTGCCCAGATGGAGAAATCGTATATCCAAAAAACGGATATATTTATAGATTTATTCGTGGAAAATTTGAAGAAGCTCTCGCAGATGGTATAGTCACCTTTAAGCAAACAAATACGGGACCGCTTGTAGATAAGAATGGTAATCAAGCACACTGGAATATTTATATCCGAAAGTATTTGGGTGATGCAATGGGTGCACCTTCTACATTAGTGCCCAAGGAAATGATGAGTATTTACAATGTAGGAACACAATGCGTTCAAGATTTATTTGACGGAATCAGGGTGTTTGAAAATGTGAAGCCAGTAGATGTAATTGGTTATATGGTAAATATGCTTTCGAATAAAGACAGTATTGTAATGGATTTTTTCTCTGGCTCTGCTACTACCGCTCACGCTGTTATCAAAAATAATTTTGAAAATACATATAATGGTATTATGGGAAAGCGTAAATTCATAATGGTGCAGTTTCCTGAATTGTGTGATAAAAAAAGTGAAGCATATAAAGCCGGCTTTAAGAACATTTGCGAAATAGGCAAGGAAAGAATACGCAGAGCAGGGAAATATGAATATAAAAATATATGCGCTACAAGCGGTAGTTCTTTAAGGTGGGATGCTGAAAAGAGAAAAACAGATAAAAATTATCCTTGTCCAGAGAATGTAGATATTGGATTTAGAGTGTTAAAATTAGACAGCTCCAATATGAAAGATGTGTACTACAACCCTGCCGAGTACGAACCGTCTCTTTTCTCAAGTCTTGAAGATAACATTAAAGAGGACAGAACTCCGGAAGATTTGTTATTCCAAGTAATGCTTGACCTTGGAATTTTGCTTAGCAACAAAATTCAAGTTAGGAGTGAGAAAGTAGGAATGAGGAATTATTCTTACTTTGATGTTGAGGATGGATATTTGATTGCTTGCTTTGACAAAAACATTGATGAAGAAGTCATCACGGCTATTGCCAAGCAAAAACCATATTATTTTGTTATGCGTGACAGCTCTATGGCAACTGATAGTGTCGCAACCAACTTTGAGCAGATTTTTGCCGCATATAGCCCTAATACAGTAAGGAAGGTACTATGATAATTCATAATGCATAATTCACAATTCATAATTGAGGAATACTATGAAAACAGATAATATTATTGTAGAAAAGAGTAAAGCTTTCGCTATTAGAATTATAAATTCATACAAATATCTTTGTGAAGAGAAACACGAATATATTTTGTCAAAACAACTTCTTCGTTCAGGAACGAGCATAGGGGCAAATGTTAAAGAGGCTATACGAGGACAAAGTAAAGATGATTTTATCCACAAACTGAATATATCACTTAAAGAGGCAAGTGAGTCAGAATATTGGATTGAGTTGCTATTTGAAACCGACTATATTACAAAGCAACAATTCGACAGTCTTATTGGTGATTGTCGGGAGCTTATTAAGCTACTAACCTCTATTATTAAAACAAGCCGAAAGGAGGGTAAATAATTCATTATGCATTATGCATTATGAATTATGAATTGATTTGAAATTTAATTTTAAGATTCAACAATATCAAACGGACGCAGTTGATGCTGTTATAAATGTCTTTAACGGTCAAGGCTTTCATGATAAAACAAATTACATCCGTGACCTTGGTAATAAAAATCAAACCGATGCGCAGATGACCATTAACACTCCCGATGAAGAATTTGATGTTATAAATGACATAGGATATAAAAACGAGCTTATTGAACTTTCTGACGAGCAGTTATTACAAAATATTCACACCCTGCAAAGTCAGAATAACATAAAGCTCTCCCCTTCCCTCGTCAAAGACTTGGGGCGTTGCAGTCTTGATATTGAGATGGAAACAGGTACCGGTAAAACCTATGTATATATCAAAACTATGTTTGAGCTAAATAAAAAATACGGCTGGAGCAAGTTTATTGTGGTGGTACCGAGCATTGCTATTCGTGAAGGCGTAAAGAAATCGTTTGAAGTAACCACTGATCACTTCATGGAATACTACGGCAAAAAAGCTCGTTTCTTTATCTATAACAGTTCAAATCTGAATCAGCTTGATAACTTTTCATCAAACTCAGGCATCAATGTTATGATTATAAATACACAAGCTTTTGCTACATCTCTTAAAGAAGGCGGTAGAAGCAAGGAGTCCCGTATTATTTATTCAAAGCGTGATGAATTTGCATCTCGCCGTCCAATTGATGTTATCAAAGCAAATCGTCCAATTTTAATTCTTGACGAACCTCAGAAAATGGGCGGTGATGTAACACAAAAGGCATTGAAAAACTTTAATCCGCTTTTCAGTCTTAACTATTCTGCTACCCACGCAAAACACCATAATCTTGTTTATGTACTTGATGCTCTTGATGCATTCAACAAAAAACTTGTCAAAAAAATTGAAGTTAAAGGTTTTGAAGTTAAGAATTTAAGAGGAACTGACAGCTACCTCTACCTTGAACAGATCGTCCTTTCTGATAAGAAGTCGCCAATGGCAAAAATCGAGCTTGAAATCGGATATAAAAAATCCATAAACAGGGAGTCTCGAACACTTGGCGTTGGTGACGATTTGTATTATGTTTCGCAAGGAATGGAGCAGTACAAGGGCTATACCATTTCCTTTATTGAACCAGGCAGCAGAGAACGAGGAATACCCGCTTCCGTAACCTTTACCAACGGCGAGGTCATCAAAGCCGGTGATGTGGTGGGCGATGTGTCCGAAAAGGATATGCGCCGTATTCAAATTAGAGAAACTATCCTTTCTCATTTTGAAAAAGAAGAACAACTCTTTGACAAGGGAATTAAATGTCTATCATTATTCTTCATTGATGAAGTTGCAAAATATCGTCAGTATGATGAAAACGGAGATGAAGTTCTTGGCGAGTATGGCAAGATATTTGAGCAGGAATACATCAGTGTTTTAAACGACTATGTAACATTGCTTGATACCCCGTACCAAAGATATTTAAAGTTCATCTGTAGTGATGTAACTAAGGTACATACAGGTTACTTTAGTATTGATAAAAAAGGTCATGCTATTGACAGTAAATTAAAGCGTGGCAGTGAATTTTCCGATGATATTTCAGCATATGACCTTATCTTAAAGAACAAAGAAAGATTGCTTTCATTTGACGAGCCTACAAGATTTATATTTTCTCATTCCGCACTTCGTGAGGGTTGGGATAATCCAAATGTTTTTCAGATTTGTACACTCAAACATTCCGATAGCAACACCGCAAAGCGTCAAGAAGTCGGTCGTGGACTTCGTTTGTGCGTAAATCAGAACGGCAATCGTATGGATGCGGAAAGTTGTGGCGAATCTGTACATGATATAAATACCCTAACGGTTATTGCAAGCGAAAGCTATAAAACATTTGTTACGGATTTGCAGTCGGATATTAAATCTGTACTTTATGACAGACCTACTGTTGCAACGAGTGAATATTTCAAAGGCAAGTATGTTAAGGTTGATGATGTACCTACGCTCATTGACGATAAAACCGCAAATAAAATTTACAAATATCTTATCAAAAATGATTATATTGATGATGACGATAAGGTCACTGACAAATATCGTCAAGAAATTAAGAGTGGTACTGTCGCTGAACTACCGGAAGAATTAAAACCTATGGCAGATGGTATACATACGCTTATTCAGTCTGTATATGATGACAACATTCTTCAAGATATGTTTACAGATGGTCACGAAACAAAAGTCAAAGATAATCCTCTTAATGATAACTTTGCCAAAAAAGAATTTCAGGCATTATGGAACGAGATAAACCACAAATACGCTTATACAGTAGAATTTGACAGCAATGAACTTATACAAAAAGCCATTGCTCATATTGATGATAAATTATTTGTTACTGAACTTCAATACACCACAACTGTCGGTCATCAAAAAGAAGAAATGAATGAATACGAAGTTGAGCGTGGAGCTTCCTTTACCAGCGAAAAAACGAGAGTACAAACACTTAGACACACTGAAACAAGTCAAGTCAAATACGATCTCATTGGCAAAATTACTGAGGGAACATCATTAACAAGAAAAACTGTATCAGCAATTTTACAGGGCATAAATATCAAAAAATTCTATATGTTTAGAAATAATCCTGAAGAATTTATTACAAAGGTTATCAGGCTTATCAATGAGCAAAAAGCTACAATGATTGTAGATCATATTTCTTACGATACTATTGAAGGAAAATACGATAGCACAATCTTTACAGCCGAAAAAAATACGCAGAGCTTTGATAAGGCATTCCTTGCAAAAAAAGCAATTCAGGATTATGTATTTACGGATGGTTCTGCAGAAAAGAGTATTGAAAGAAGATTTGCAGAAGATTTGGATGCAGCGGAAGATGTATGTGTTTACGCAAAACTTCCGAGAACATTTCAAATACCTACTCCCGTCGGCAATTATTCTCCTGACTGGGCTATCGCTTTCTACGAAGGAACGGTTAAACATATCTTCTTTATTGCTGAAACAAAAGGAACAATGGAAACGCTTAATCTTAGACCGATAGAGCAAGCAAAGATTTCTTGTGCCAAAAAATTGTTTAATGAAATGTCAACAAGCAATGTTGTTTACCATGATGTTGACAGTTACCAAAGCTTATTAGACATTATGAATTCAATATAAACAAAAAAGAAAAGTCGAGTTTGTGTGTTCAGCTTGACTTTTCTTCTTACAATATGGCAATGTACATTAAAAAAGCGAATACAAAACTAACAAATAAATGAAACAACTATAATACTTGTCAAATAAATACTATGGAAAATATAAGAATCAACAAAGTGCAGAAAGCAGCATTCGAACTAATTCAATCAGATGCAAGATTTTTAAATACAATAATTGATATCAATACAAATGCTAAAAATATTGATAGTAATTTTTTAATGATGTGTCAACCCTACATAGGAATATTTGCAGATGGTGCAGAACAATGGTGTCGAAAAATGGGGTTAGCCGCACCAGTGTTTAACAAAAAAGAAAAGACTTATTATTCTTCTCTTAGACAAGGGCATAAGCTTTTTGAAAAGTCTTATAACGATTATACTAAAGCTCTAATGCATCGATTTTACAAAAGTGATAATTATTTCTTTAGAATAAGTGGATTGCGTAAAAATGCCTATTATAATGTAGGAACTGATATTTGCAATGGGGAATTCTGTGGCAATACAATTTTGTGTGCTTTACACACTCCCATTGATGATTTTGAAGATAAAAATTCAGGTGATTTCATTAGCGAGATGGGTGTAATCGTAGGTAAATTGGCTGCTTTTCTAGGGTGCAGAAACTTTCCTCCATATAATTACGATGATATAAATAACATAGTTATATATAAAGACTATCACTTTTATCACAATTGCCCATTAGTTTTAAAAAATGATGTAGGGTTTGTATTGTTTTCAATTCTTTGCAATATCAATTATGCAATTAAATTTGTTGAAAACTACTTCGTTGAAAACATTCCTCAAAAATTCAAATTTGCCTATTTACAATATTATTACCTTTGCGACTTTATAAGAGAAATGAACGAATTACTAAACACCAAGTTGGAATTAAATAGTTCTCTTAAAAACAGAAATATTAGAAATTGCCTTGCACATTATGGACTAGGACAATTTATGAAAGAAACTGATATTGATAAAGAAGATATCCTTAAAGGCATAACGGTAAAAGCTTTCAATATGGAATACTACCATTGCAAAGAACTTCTTTACGATTACCTTAACAAATTAGCTATACAGATAAAGTACAAAATATTTTAGTACGCTATCCCAAAGGTAGAAAACTGAATTCTAACTGATTATCACTGATTTTCCGATATGTGAATCCTTCTTCTTTTCAGGCCCAATAATTTTTTATATTGCTGTATATGTCAATATTCTCTTGTCATAATAAAACCTCCTATTGTAGTTTCTTTAATTCTACCATAGAAGGTCATTTTTCATTATCCACTTTTTACGAACTTGTGCAAAGAATTATGGAAGTTATTGAACTGAGTAACAAAGCATTTATGGGTTATAATTTTCAATGAAAGTATTGATGACAAACAGATTGAAGCGTTTGCTTTTGGTGTTTAGACAGTCTTTATAAATCATCAAATAGCAGGCAAAAAGAAAGCTGAGGATATGAAAATTGTCCTCAGCTTTTGGTTGTTTTAGGGGTTATTTTTCGATAATTTTTGGGGTTGATTCTGAATATTATGCATTGGCAGTTTTTTGACTGATGAAATCTTGTAAGGGTTTTCTAAAAATTTTTCTAAAAAACTTTCTGAATTTTAGAAAATAAAGAACAATATATTAAATATTGTTCAGTGTTACAAAATCCTGAGATTGCTGATAATTACTGTGCTTTTTGGACTTTGCAGCATTAGGTGATACAAGATAATACCACTTCTGAGCCGCTCCAAAACCGCGTGCCGAGGGTTCAAGTCAGCTGACTTCCCATAAGGAACATATAAATTAATTTTTTTACAGAGCAGGTAGTTTTCGCTATCTGCTCTGTTTTCTGCTGTGAATTTTTGTGATTGAATTCTCTCACCAGAATTTTCCTATATGTGTCAGGAATATGTCAATCTCATACTTTGCTCCAGTGGTGTTTTTATCATTCTCGTGCATGGTGATTTTGCTTACGAAAGTTCTCAGTATCTCAGGTGTCAGTTCTTCAATGTAAATATATTTGTTTGCCAAGGCAATGAACCTGTCAACATTGCTTTCCTCTGTTTTGATTTCATTTATCTGATTTTGCAGTTCGGGTATCTTTGCTTTTAATTCGTGCAGTTCAGCAGTATAGCTGTCGGATAGAAGTCTGTACTGGTCATCGGGAATTTTACCGAGTGCGTTATCCTAATAAAGCTTTCTGAATATTACATTCAACTCGTTTTTACGGTTATTCAGCCTGTCAAGCTCGGTTATCTTCTGACTGAGTTTTTTTCGACTTTCCGACAAACTTCTTTTACTGATGCACTCAACAAATTTGTCCTTTTCATTGACTGCACAATAAATTGCCTGATTGATTTCTTCCCTGACAATTTCATCTAATACAATTTCACAGATTCTGTGCGACAATACACAATCGCCGTCCTTGTGTCTGCGATAGGAACTACACATAAAGTAATAGCTTTTGGGCTTTGGCTTGTTTCCGCTGTTGTAAGTAAGCCTTGCTCCGCAGTCTGCACAGTAGAGCAAACCACTATACTTATTGATATTACCTGACTTCGTAATTCTTCTCCTACCCTCACGAACCTTCTGAACAATGCCCCAGGTTTCTTTGTCGATTATAGCTTCGTGAGTGTTTTCGAATCTGAATTGATTTTCTACAGGAACAAGCTTCTTTTTCCTATCCTTGTAGGACAAGGTTGTAGTTTTGCAATTCACCGTATGCCCGAGATACACCTCATTTTCAAGCATACCGACAATAGTTTTTGTCGCCCAGCTGTATCGGTCTGTAATGTCAGTTTTCTGAATGATAACTCCGTCATTTTCATAGCGGTACACCGACAGCCTTGGAATTTTCTTTTCAGCAAAAGCTCTGCCTTGAGCTTTTGAAAAAACAGTTTGACAAGCTACCCGACAAAGACAAATATATACTCGGACATTCAATGGGTGTATTCGGCTATGAAAAGAAAACGCTTGACGAAGTTGCTCTTGTTGAAATGATGACCATAGACGGAGTGATCAAGGCAAGAAAAGCTATTATTAAAAAGTTAATAAAAACAGGTAAATACCACGATTAACGGGAGAACAATTTACAGCGTTCTCCCGTTGATTTTTGAGTAAACAATTATTATTGATTTACCGATTCAATGATAATCCGTGCTCCTAACCTAAAACCGTTTAGGAATGCATCTTTTTCACAGATTTCAGAAATTTCACGATTGCAATCCTTGTATTTTTCAAAGGTGATTTTCTGTTCTTCGGAAAAAGTTACCGTGAGCTTTTCTTCGTTTCTGTTTAGCAATTTCAACAGTTCCGTGACCTCGCTGTTTAGTTTTGCACATTTTTCAGTTGGAACTATGTTTCCGTAATACAACTCTTCAAGTATATTCATTGCCGCACCGCCTTTCGCAGTACAAACATATATCACAAAGCTCTTGCAAAGTCCAGACTTTTTTCAAGTATTACTCTATTCTATAAAAATATTAATATAGAAAAAATAACTTGCAATTCCCGATGTTTCAAGTTAACATACAACAAATAAATTATGATAAGAAAAAATTCGCAGAATATTTACATCTGCGAATGCTAAAATAACCTATTATTCTTATTATTTCTACAATATTTTACCACATATTTAATAATAATTCAATTGATTTTACTACTGTATTTTGAAATAAATCATAGAAAATCGTATTATTTGCAGCTGAACTTATTTTATTTGTGGTCAAATATGTAGTCTGTTTTAAAATTAATATATTAAAACAGAAAGGATTTGTTAGTATGCCAAGGCGAGGAGAAAATATTTATAAGAGAAAGGACGGAAGATGGGAAGCTCGATTTGTTAAAGAAATAACTATTGACGGAAAGAAAAAATATGGCTCTGTTTATGGGCATTCTTACTCTGAAGTAAAGCAGAAACAAAAAGCTCATATTTTTAATCCGCAGATTATTGAAACGAAAAATTTTGCAACAGTTGAAGCCGTTATGAAGAATTGGTTGTATCTTACAAAGCACAAAACCAAGTACTCTACTTTTGTGAAATATGAAACTATCATCAACAATCATATTATTCCTGAGCTTGGAAAAATCAATGTGAGTATGCTGACCGCTAAACGCATATCAGAATTTACCGATAAACTTATCGGTTCTTTTGCAACAGCAACAGTAAATAATATATTGATCGTTCTTGAAATGGGTTTTGACTACGCTGAGGAAGAATACAATATAAAATGCCCTAAAATTTCGCTGTTGAAACAATCCAAACAAGAAATGCGAGTGTTATCTCGGTCAGAACAGCAGACACTTATCAGATATATTAGAAACAATGATAATTGTTTTAGTTTTGGAATTTTGTTTGCACTTTTTACCGGTATTCGGATTGGCGAATTATGTGCTTTACAGTGGGATGACATAAAGGATAACAAAATTCATATTTCAAAAACAATGCAGAGAATAAAAAATGAAGACGGGATAAGTACAGTTATGATTACTGAACCAAAAACAGATAAATCAAACCGCTTTATTCCTGTTCCACCAGCTATTTATGAACTGATTGAAAAGTACAGAAAACCAAAAGGATATGTTATTCGTCAAGCTAATGACAAATTTATTGAGCCACGTCTTTTACAGAAAAAATTCGGAGAAATTACTTCTGCTTGCGGTTTGGAAAATGTAAATTTTCACGCACTCCGTCACACCTTTGCAACAAGGTGTATCGAGTCAGGATTTGATGTTAAGACTCTGTCCGAAATTCTTGGGCACACTAATGTACGAACAACCATGGACAGATATGTTCATTCTTCCTTTGAACTGAAACAAAAGAATATGGAAAAACTCACGTTAGAGCAGGTAATTTAATTTACTATTCATCGTCAAAAATATGGTCACTATTTATCTTACACTTTGATAATAGTGACCATTTTTATATTTAAACGCAGATGTAAATATTCTGCGAATAGTCTTCTAATTTTTCTCTATTATTGTCTTCATCATTTCAAAAAATATTCAACAAATATAAAAGGGGGAACCCACTTGACAGAGTTAATAGATTTTGAGTCATATCCTGTTAATTTAATTAAAAGGATTTTGCTTCAGGACAAAGCAACAAAACAAAATATTATATGGGCAACTAATTCCTATGAACACTTAGGATTTGAATACTCTGATAATAGTCCTATTCAAGAATATCTGATAAGTGGGATAAATAAGTGGATTGTTCAACCGAGAGTGCAGAAAAATGTTGAGCAACAGCAGAAACGCACACGCACAAAAGCAGAAGTATTTACACCGGCTTGGTTATGCAACAAAATGAATAATCTTTGCGATGAACAGTGGTTTTGTATAGCTGATGTGTTTAATACGGAAGTTGACCGGGATTGGCAGACTAATCCGGAAAAAATAGAGTTTCCGAACAGTAAAAACTGGCAAAATTACGTTGACTTGCGAAAACTTGAAATCACCTGCGGCGAAGCTCCTTACCTTTGTTCAAGATATGATACCTCAACCGGTCAGATTATTCCTATCAATAACCGCATAGGAATACTGGACAGAAAACTCCGTGTAATAAACGAAAACACAACAAATAGGGAAGAATGGTACAAGTGGGTTATCAGAGCTTTTCAAAGCTGCTATGGATATGAATATCAGGGTGACAGCCTGTTGATTGCAAGAATTAATATGCTGTTGTCATTTTACGAAAATTATAAAGAGCGTTGGAATGAAGAGCCAAGCAAAAACCAGCTTAAAAAAATAGCAAATATAATCAGCTGGAATTTGTGGCAAATGGACGGACTGAAAGGTACTGTACCAAACGGAGCACCAAATAAAGTTAATGAACAACTGCGTTTTGAGGAATTTACAAACACAAAGAACATCGAAATCGAAAATTTTGAATGCAAACTATACAATTGGAGAGCTGACAGATCACTATATTATTCAGACTTAAAAGGAGTGAAAAGAAAAATGAAATTTGATTTTGTGATTGGTAATCCGCCTTATCAGGAAAATGTAACGAATGAAACTAATCAAGCAAAACCTATATATCATATGTTTGTTACTGAGTCAATAAAAATTTGTGACAAAGATGTTGTGATGATTACACCAGCAAGATGGTACTCAGGTGGAATAGGTTTAGATAAATTTAGAAATTATATGATTTGTGAACGGCACCTAAAATCGCTTGTGGATTATCCAAACGCAAAAGAATGTTTTTCTAATATAAGTATAGGCGGAGGTGTTTGCTACTTTGTATTAAGTAAAGCTAAAACAGAAATATGTAAAATTACAAATATACAAAATGGTATAGAAACAACAATGGAGCGTTCACTAAATGATTATCCTATTTTAGTTAGATACAATAAAGCGATTAGCATAATTAACAAATCATTAAAATCTCCAAATAAGAGTATTAAAGGATTAATAAGTTCAGTTAGTCCATTTGGTATAGGAACTAAAATTAGAGGTAATACTACTAAAGATTCCGAACACAATATTAAGCTTTATTCAAGTAAAGGAATAAGCTATATAAAACAAGAGGCTATTATAAAAAACGCAGATTCTTTTGATAAGTATAAGGTATTACTTAGTCAAACCGGTGCTGAACACGCAGGTGAACCATCCAAAGATGGAAAATTTAATGTTTTATCATCAACGATGAAAGTGTTAGAACCTATGGATGTATGTACCCATTCTTATTTAACTGTAGGATTTTTTAATTGTTTTAGTGAAGCTACATCATTGATAAAGTATTTAAAAACAATGTTCGTCAGGTTTTTGGTACTTCAAACTATTTCTTCAATCCACATAACAAAAAATAATTTCATCTTTGTCCCCCTCCAAGACTTTACAGAAAACTCCGACATTGACTGGTCAAAATCGATTCACGAAATAGATTTACAGCTCTATAAAAAATACAATCTTGACGATACTGAAATAGAATTTATAGAAAAGAATGTTAAGGAGATGAGCTGATGAATAACCGCATAAGCATTAATACTACAAAACAGGTTGTCCCTATGATTTATGCTTACTCAACTCCTGAGATTGCAAGACACAACGGTTGGCTGAAAATCGGTTATACCGAACAGGAAGTAGATAAAAGATTAAAGCAACAAACTTATACCGCTGATGTTGAATACATAGAGGAATGGCGAGGTAACGCTGTTTTTGAAGACGGAAGCGGCGAAAGGTTTACCGATAAGGATTTCCATGCGTATTTAATAAAAAACAATGTCGAAAACAAAAAGAAAACCGAATGGTTTCATATTGACAAAATAAAGTCTAAGCATATGTTTTATGACTTTAAGGAAAACAGAGGAGTCTTAGAACAAAATGACGCTGTTCTGCCATATGAACTGCGTTCCGAACAGAAGAAAGCCGTTCAGATGGCTAAGAACTATTTTGAAACTCACGAAAAAGGCGAATTCCTTTGGAATGCAAAACCTCGTTTCGGCAAGACGCTGTCTGTTTATGATTTGTGCAAAGCTATGAATGCCCGCAGTGTTTTGATTGTAACTAACCGTCCTTCTATTGCAAATTCATGGTATGAAGACTACAAAAAATTTATGGGAAGTGAATCGGGTTATTTGTTTGTAAGCAGTACGGAATCGCTGAAAGGGAAACCGTATGTAATAAGTCGTGAGGAATATCTTACATATAATCGCAGTCAAAGTAAAACTGAAAACAAAAAACGCTGTATAGAATTTTTGAGTTTGCAGGATTTAAAAGGTTCAATTTATTTTGGCGGAAATTATGATAAGCTAAAGCACGTTAAGGATATGCATTGGGATTTGCTTGTTATTGATGAGGCACACGAGGGCATAGACACAAGCAAAACCGACATTGCTTTTAATCAGATTACACGCAATCACACGTTGCATTTATCCGGCACTCCTTTCAAAGCCCTGGCTAACGATAAATTTCTGCAGGACGCAATTTTCAACTACACATATGCTGATGAACAAAATAAAAAGCGTAAATGGAACAGTCCTGAACAAAACCCTTATGCTAATTTGCCGCAGCTGAATCTCTTTACATATCAGATGTCAGAAATAGTCAGAGATGAGTTATCAAAAGGAAAAGAGTTAAAGGGAGAAACCGTAGAATATGCTTTTGACCTTAACGAGTTTTTTGCCACATCCGAAAGCGGAAAATTCCTGTATGACAGTTCTGTTGACAGATTTTTGGACGCACTTACATCTCAGGAGAAATTTCCGTTTTCAACTGATGATTTAAGAAATGAACTTAAACATACATTCTGGTTGCTAAATCGTGTTGACAGTGCTAAAGCATTAGCCAAAAAGCTGAAAGCACACCCTGTTTTCAAGGATTACGAAATTGTTTTAGCAGCAGGTGACGGCAGATTAAGCGCAGATGAAGAGAACAAAAAAGCCTACAACAAGGTTGTGGACGCTATCAGAAAATATGATAAAACCATAACTCTATCGGTAGGACAATTAACAACGGGTATTACGATTCCTGAGTGGACTGCTGTATTAATGCTTAGCAATGTCAAAAGTCCCGCTCTGTATATGCAGACCGCTTTCAGGTCACAAAACCCATGTATGTTCAGCAACGGTTCAGAGTTTTTCAGAAAAAAGAATGCTTATATATTTGACTTTGACCCAGCCAGAACTCTGGTTATTTATGAACAATTCGCAAATGATTTATCTGCTGAAACTTCTGACGGAAGAGGAGATTCTGATACCCACAAAAACAATGTTCGCACATTGCTCAACTTTTTCCCTGTTATCGGCGAAGATGAAAATGGAAAAATGATAGAGCTTGACGCTGAAAAAGTTTTATCAATACCAAGAAAAATAAGGTCTAAAGAAGTTGTTCACAGAGGTTTTATGAGCGACTTCTTATTTCAGAATATATCAAATGTATTCAAAGCTCCGCAGGAGGTTATTGATATTATAAAAAACTTCATTCCTGTTGCTGAGCCAAATTCCAATCTAAATATAACGACCGATACCGGAGATGATTTGTCATTAGATGATAACGGAAACGTCAACATTGATGATAATTTCGTTATAGGAACTGCTACAGAAGTTTTCGGTGACAAAATTTATGATATTACCGATTCCCTTAATGACAGTATTGATAATATTGAATTGGAAAATGGCAGCAAAAAAGACCCGTTAGAAGATTTAAAAAAGATTTTCAAAAAGCAAGTTACTGAACCACTGATAGATTCTGCAAAAGAACATTATGGCGAAAATCTGTCTAAATCAAGTCAGAAAAGACTTGAAAAGAAAATTGAAATTGAATCCGATAAAAAGATTAATGCTGCCTATGGTGATTTTTCTATTAAAAGCAAAGAGCTTGAAAAGGAATATAAGGACAAGTTAGAGGAAGCATCAGCAGAAAATAAGCAAAAAATTCGTCAAGAGTACAAGGAAAAAGTTAAGGAAGTCCGGGACGAGTTTAAACAAACTCTTTCCGAACAGGCTGACAATTTTGTTGAACAGTTAGGGCAGGAGGTTGTTCGCACAGTTGAAACAGAAGAAAAAGAACGTGAAAAGAAAGACCTTGAAGGCGGAATAAAAGACCATTTGAGAGGCTTTTCAAGGACTATTCCGTCTTTCCTGATGGCTTACGGAGATAACGAAGTGACACTCGAAAACTTTGATAGAATTATTCCTGATAATGTGTTTGTTGAGGTTACAAGCATCACTCTCGAACAGTTCAGATTTTTGCGTGACGGCGGTGATTATACAAATCCTGAAACCGGAGAAACAGAACATTTTAACGGACAATTATTTGATTCTGTTGTTTTCAATGACTCTGTTAAGGAATTTATGAATCTAAAGAAACAACTGGCAAATTACTTTGACGAATCCAATAAAGAAGATATTTTTGATTATATTCCGCCTCAAAAGACTAATCAGATTTTTACACCCAAACGGGTAGTTAAGAAAATGGTTGATGAGTTGGAAAAAGAGAATCCAAACTGCTTTGATAATCCTAAACACACATTTATAGACCCATATATGAAGTCCGGAATGTTCATTACAGAAATAGTAAAGCGACTATACCAAAGCCAAAATATGAAAAAGCTGTTTCCTGATGATAAGGAAAGATTAACCCATATTTTTGAAAAACAGGTGTACGGACTTGCTCCTACGGAAATAATTTACAGAATCGCTATAAGCTATATTCTGGGATTCAGCAACGATAGTATCTGTAATCACAATTTTCGTCAGGTTGACGCCTTAGAATATGCAAAATCAGGCACCTTACAGCAAAAGATAGATGAGCTTTTTGGTTAGGATTCTTGGCAATTAACAAAAGCGGGAACAGTTACTGAAAGCTGTTCCCGTTTACTAATATATTCAAGACTTGTCTGTTTAAGACAATATTTTTCTGACACATAAAATCAATTGAAAGGTGTTTTTATATTAAATTATATCTATTGTTTCAATCAAAGCTCGAGCATATCTTTTTGCTGACACATTGACTGAATTTTTCGTAATACAAACACATAAATATGCAGTTTCCAGTATATGTACTGACATTGAAATTACATACTTTACAGTGCTTTGTTTTAGAGTTTCAAGATATGGAAACCATATGCTTAAAAGCAGTATAAATAAGGCAATAATATTAAATATAATTCCTAGCTTTTTAAGATTTCTCATATTTCGATAATAACCGTAGTTTATATTTTCTTCATATACCAGATGAAACACTTTTTTATCCCTTGTTTTTGAAGATAGCCAAGCTATCACACTACTACACAAATCATATGAAATTCTTTCATTCCATTCGCTTTCATCACAAGCAAAAATTCTGAATTCTGGTTCAAATGAAGCTAATTTTCTGTAGTACCTTTTTCGTGTTTCCGTGGATAAACCAGAATTTGGTTGTAAATAACTTGCTGCGTAGTTTACTTTTGCTGAGTCTTTTTTAGAACGACATATATTAAGTAAACACTGGCAAATAACAACTGCTATTAAGGTAAGAATAATATTCTCTGTTAAGGAGAATTTCTGTCCTGTAATAAAGAACACATCAATTACAAACGGAGCAGCATAAAAAGCTATAACACTCAACCTAGCTCTCAGATTATAGCTATCAAAAATATTCAGGTCCATATTCAAGCCACCTTCCTATAAGAGAATTGTATTCGCCTCATAAGAGGAAGTTTTGATGAATTCAAAAAATCCAGTTCAGATGTTGTTACGTCAAATGACAATCCAAATGCATTACCTTCGTAACAATACACCCTACCGTAATCATCTGATTTACTATAATATAAATTTTTCTGCCCTACAAATAACGAACCGTTATCAATTAAATCACAGGAATTTACAATTTTTAGACAATTTTTAATCTTATTGCCATATACCCAAAAAAATCGTTTAACCCAATAATTATGTCCATACAACATAACTATATTGTCATCATTGTAAGGAAAACTTCGTAATTCTATTAAGCTGTTGTTTCTATCAACAACTACAAAATAAGTGTTTAATGCCAAATACAAATATTCCTGTCGTGCTTTCAGTTCATTTTCAAAACAACATTGAAGGATGTATCTCACTATAGAATCACCCCATTTCAAAACGACCCAGTGTTCTGGTAACTTTAACCGTATATGCTGAATTGCCAGGATAACTCACGTCTCCATAGAGAGTTTTCTTAACCTGCTTGCCGGCACTTTTTAACTTTGTTGAACCACCGTTTGAATCGCCGGTGTTATCACTAACTAAGAAAATAACATCATTTTCGCCAAGTTTTTCAGCAAAAATTTTCTCTGCTGTTTCCGGTTTACCGTGGTGAGGTAATTGTATTATTTTATAATCAGACAACTTGTCCTTTATTGATTCAAAAGAGCAATCTCCACAAAGCAAGGCGTTTTTATCTTTTAACTTAACCGAAATCTGAACACTTGCTGCGTTAATAACTGTCTCTGCATCAATAGTATTTCCTTCACTGTTCTTTAACTCTTTTGCTATAGTTTTGAGACAGTAACTTTTATCTGGGCCAACAATACACACACCTGGAACTATATCCTGTAATTCAATAGCATCTACTAACTCAACAGAACCACTCAAGCTTGAAATATTATCATAATCGTTTTTAATTCTCTCGCTTAAAGACTTATTTGTGACTCTTTTATCTTCTATTAACTTCAAGATTTCATCTTTGTGTTTTAAAAACAGTTGTGCATAAACCTTAGACACTAAGTCGTTCTCAATCAAATAAGGAATACCATCAAAATGGTCAGCGTCATTATGTGAAAGGACAACAATAGCTTTTTCATATCCGTGGTCAGACATATACTGTTCAACTCTTTCGGCATGCTCTTCACAGCCACAGTCATAGACAATTAACTGACTACCTGTATCAATCAAGATACAATCACCATAATTAGGACCTTGCGGTTTATAATTTTTTGAACTTAATAATTTTAATTCTTTCATATATTAACTCCTATTCATCGCCTCAATTGATTTAACGTGTCGGTTTATCATAACATATCTTGCATCATTTGTCAATATTTAGTTTTGATTTGTTATAAATACTTACAATTTTCAGGAAAAGTTTTGCAGATTTAAAGTTTTTTGGCTAGACAAATATTTTTCTCAATGATATAATTACATATCGGAGGAGAAAGCTATGTTTACATCTATTTATTTACGCAACTATAAAACCTTTACCGATACTACTATAGATTTATCTTCAAATAGTACAAAAGTCAATAATTTGATATTACTTTACGGAAACAATGGAATAGGTAAATCAAATTTTGCTTCAGTATTTTTAAATTTTGCTGAACTGATTCGTACCATGGACGTAAGAGATATGATTCAAGAGTTTATGGAAAACTATCAGGAATCTCCTCAAAATGAGAAATTTATTCAATTATTAAAAACTCGATTTAAAGACATTGAAACAATAATTAAAGATTCTAAAACTATAGGTACAACAGAAAACATGATAATGGAATTTTCTTTTATCATCAAAGGCAAAAAAGGTAAATATTTTTTAGAAATGGATGACAAAGAAATTGTCCACGAAAGATTAGAGTATACTCTAGAAAAAAATAAAGGTGTGTATTTTGATATCACTCCTACAACAAAAAAACTTAATGAAAAAGTATTTATTAATAAATCTCTTCTGAATGATATTGAGATTAATGTTGAAAAATTTTGGGGAAAACACCCTTTGCTCGCAATTATTTATCACGAATTCAGTGACAAATCTAGTAGCTTTTTAAGAAATGCTTTTTCTACACATTTTATGGATTGTTTAAATGACTTTTCCTTGTTGTCATGTAGAGTTAAGAAATCTAACTCTCCGGAATATGGTATTCTCGGATTAACGCATCCAATGCTAGGAGACTTGGAATCTGGCACTATTAAAAAAGATGAAATAACTAATTTAGAAAATGCGGAAAAAATGTTAAATGTGTTTTTACCGAAAATTAATTCTAATATAAAAAATGTATATTATAAATTAAAAAATCAGAACAAAGAAATCGCTTATGAATTGTATACAAAACAGATAATTTCAGGCGATTTGAAAGATATTCCGTTTACATTAGAATCAACAGGAACACATAACATATTAGAGTTACTTCCATTTTTTATGATAGCAGCTCAAGGATACACTGCGGTAATAGATGAAATGGATACAGGAATTCATGACTTACTAGTTATGTATATGTTACAAGACATTTTTCCAGATATTAAAGGACAACTTATAATAACAACGCATAATACATTAGTTATGACTTCTGAATTCATACCTGCAAATTCTTTTTATGTAATCCAAGAAGACGAGGATGGCACACGAGAAATAAAATGCATTACAGATATAGATGGAAGAGTACATCCCTATCATAATAAACAACTTAGATATATAGTACATAAAGAATATGGAGCTGTGCCTGATAAATTAAATCTTTCAATCAAAGAGCTTGCAGGTATTCTCAAGTCGAAATAAATTGGAACATCAAAGTTAAAATTTTATCCTTATGCGCAGTCAGCATCCTTCTGCCCCTGCCAAGGTATGATGTCTCAAAAATGGCTTAGATAAGCCGTTTTTGAGACTTTTTCTTTTTGCAGAAATTTTCTCTGTCGGCAACTTTTTTCGGATTTTCTAAAAATTTAAATTGTGATTTTAAACTTGAAAATTAACGGCACAAGATATCAGTAATCATCAGGATTTTCGCACCTTTTTTACCACAAAATTCGTTCTAAAAATACAGTAAATCTTCCGAAAAATGAAAATTTATTCACGGAATTACAAATCAATTTTCAGCTTTGTATCGAGAGTGCGTGAAATGTTCAGTTTGCTTGTTTTATCAACATGAGCATAAAAGTTCAAGCACTGTTTGCCTGAGTGTGTCAATCTCTTTTATCCTAAAGGCATATTTTGGATGGAGCTTGATAATTTCGTAGGTATCAAGTCCGTTCTCGATTTCTTCAATCAGAGCAGACATATCGGGAGAATTTTAATCAACAGGCTTTGGAACATCACCAACCTCTTCAAAGGTATCAATAAGGTTTGTCTGTTTCTTATCAGAACCCTGCCACTTGCCCTCCTTTCGGAGATAGTCACGATTTTCCATTACACTGCCGTTAGCCTTGTCAATATGCGCAACAGGGAATCTGTTCTTCAATGTTGAAAAGCGAATCGGCGATTTTGAGTAAATGAAAATGTGCATATGCTTTGTGCCTGTAGTTGCAATTTCATCCACAAAAAACTGTTTTAACTTGCTATTGCAATTTGCAAATTTATAATTCTTTCAACCTGTTATCAACATTATACCAAAGGTCACTGTACAATTATCTACCATTTGCTTGCAAAAACAGCCCTGCAAATGGGTACAGGGCTGTAAATTTAAAGATTTATTCATTGCTTATCAGATTTAATCGTCTGTAGCTTTGAAATTTATTTTATTTTCGGTCGCAAAGGTGTGTGCATAGGAATCTGTCGGGGCGTGGATTGTTAGGTCTTTTGAGTCTTTGAAGGCAGATTTTCCTATGTAGGACACATTTTTGGTCAGGTAGATATCCTCAAGGGAGTAGGATTCTTTGAACGCATTATCGGCAATGAATTTTACTGTATCGGGAACAACTGTTTCCTTTGCACCGCCGTAATTTATTGCGTCATCTGCAATTGAAATCACATCCAAGCCGTCAATATTTGCAGGAATTTCAAGCTTTTCCTCTGTCGACATTGAGTTATAGTTAGTTATTACGCACACGGGCTTGCCGTCATCATAGATAACATCATAATTATAATATTCGCCGTAATACGCACCGTTTCTGATTTTTGAATAATCGGTATTTTTAGCCTCCGGATTTTCAGGCTCGGTCGTATAGTTTTTATAATTGATTTTATTTTCAACCGCAAATTTTTCAGCATAAGAACCCTTTTCGGCATATATCGTAAGGTTGTCAATGCCGTCAAAAGCGGTTTTTGCAATCTTATTTACGGAGGGCGCAATATAAATTTCCGTTATATTTTTTGAATCCTTAAATGCGTCATCCTTGATTTCACAAATGCCGTTGGGGATAACGACTTTTTTCAGACAATCAAATTCGCTGAAAGCTTCCTTTTCAATAGCGGTTATTTTTGTATTTTCATCATATGAAGTCGGAATATACGCATCGTCCAAGCCGTAATATCCGCCCCGAAACAAGCCGACAGTGGCATAAAAATTTCCGTTTTCATCGTCTTGAAATTGAATTGAAAACTGACCGTCGGCAGAAGCCTTTAGACTATATTTTTCATCAACAGCCATTTGTTCAAATCTGTTATTTACGATTGTTGCTCTGGCAAGGAAAGACAATCCGAGCAAAGCGGCAACCGAGATGCAAAGAACAATGAAAAATTTATGAATAAACAGTTTACTTTTCATGCAGCTCACCTTCTGTCATTTCCAAAACAACATCACAAATTTCTTCCAAATCCTCTTTGTGATGAGTTGTGATAACTACGAGCGCACCTCTTTCTTTTTCTTCTTTAAGAAGCTTGTAAATCAGCTGTACACCGTCATTATCAAGTGCATTTGTCGGTTCATCAAGCAGGATGATTTTCTGCTTTTCAAACACAGCCTGAGCAATATTCAGCCTCTGTTTCATACCAAGCGAAAACTTTTTCACCTTTAAATCAGACTTTAATCCAACACGCTCAAGCGCTGTTTTAATATCTTCATCGGTGGCGGTTTTCTTGATTTTGCCGAGGATTTTCAGATTGTCAAAAGCATTGTACTGGGGCAACAGGTTCATATTTTCAATCACGATGCCTATGCTCGGAGGGAACGACATATCCTTGTGCAAAACCTTTCCGTCAATCACAACAGAGCCACTGTCGGGAACAAGCAAGCCTGCAATTGCTCTCAAAAGCATAGTTTTGCCCGAACCGTTGTGTCCGTAAATTCCGTAGATTTTGCCGTACTCAAAATTGTAACTTACATTATTTAAAATCGGTCTTGATTTGATACTTTTACAATAATTTTTTATTTCTACCATAATATCACCTCAAAAAATATCGGTTTTCTTAAATCTCAAATTCAGAATAAAAATGCACAAAGCGTTTAACGCAACTATGAATAACAGGTATCCGTAGTAAATGCTCTCGCCCGACACAGCACCGTTCTGCATTCCGAACATCAAACTCGGGAAGAGAATCATTTTCCAAATCGGTGCGTCAACAAAATTCTGAACCAAATAGTACGCAATAAAGCAATAGGTGAAAATTCCTATATTCACAACATGTGCAGGAATACTGATTTCAAGCAAAGACTGAATAACTATCAGAGAAAAAATTGTCAGAAAGTACATAATCAAAGATTTAAGAGTTCCGCTTTCAACGGGAGTCATACTTTCTCTTGCAACAAAAAAGATTATGAACTGGAACAAAACAATGCAAATCAATGCTATAAAATTGTTAAGACAACGCTTTAAAATCAGCACTGTTTTTGAATAATTGCGTACAATCAACATCTTGCCGTAGCCTTGTTTAAGGTTCTCAATTGAGCCGCTTGTAAAGAAGAGAATAAAACACACAGGCAGCAAAAGCGGCAGAAATTTTGTAATTTCAAGGCCGTAATCGCTTGGGGCTAAACCAATCATAAAGGCATTTTGAAAGTTCCCCTGAAATACACAACTGAACAATTGAGCAAAGCACGCAACAATCAGTATTATCGACAAAACAAGCTTACTTTTTAACATTACTCAAAACATCCTTTTTCTGATACAAAAAGTAGGAAGAGAAGATAAGCATAAACATCATAAGCAATGCTCTTAATATAATGCCCCACATATCCGACAGAACCATTTCGCCGTTCATAAGTCTTGACAACACTATGGCATCTCTGAACGGAAGCCATACCCTGCTTATCATAAAAGCTACATCTGCAAAAAACTCTGTAAAAATCAGAGCTATGGTGATAATTGGAGCAACTTTCGGAGAAATGATTATTCCGAATGAGAGCATAACGAGTCCTGCTCTGAAATAAAACAAAAACAAAGTCAAAAGTTCAAGTGCCGAATATTGCAGAAAATTCGATTCTAAAATCAGGTTAATGTCAAAGCAGATGAGTGCCGCAACTACGCTGACTGCTTCTATCAAAAATGAAAACAGAAAAGCAAATACCGCACAATCAGCAATTCTTCTTGTAACAAAAGAGGCTCTTGATTTCAGTCTTACAATGTAACTTACATTCTCATCGGTAAATATGTAAAACAAAAACAGAACAAACACTACTATGAAAATGCAAACAACATTACCTGATGCATTAAAATCTCCGTTGCCTGCAACTCTGTAAAAAACACCTTTTGGGCTTAACTTCTCAGCATAATCCGAATTAAAATAATTATAAAATCGCAAATATGTGTATGTGCAAAGCAGAGTGAAAAACACTGCACAAAGCGGAAGTATGATTGCATACTTTTTTAATTTACACCTGATCATACTTAGTCACCTTAAAGAACGAAAACAGAGCAGCAACTATATTTATTGCTACTACAAAAATAATTGTAAAAGTATAATGTGATAAAGGATCCACAGTAAACGGGGTTAATGCTCCTATGATAGACGGTTTGATGGCAGTCGATATATACCATAATATGAAAGCTAACGGATAAAGAATAAATCTGTTTGGAAATGCCATTGCAAGTGCCGTTGCACCGCTTCCCACAATACCGCCAATGAATGAAAAAACAAGAATATAAAGTATGTTATAAAACATCGGATTGCTGTAAGACTGAAGTAGATTGGATTCAGATTTCAGCATTTCCACATCAGCAGGAATATATGTACCTCCCGCAAAAACAATATGCACCATAAGGAGATTGAGTAAGAGAGGAATTATAAGCACAAAAAACGAAACAGTAAAACTTTTAAGCATATTTAATGCAAAATACTTATTCTTACCTCTTTTTGTGATAAGAATATTTTTGTATCCTATTCTGTAATCTTCAATGCAATCATCCGCAACAATAATTGCCAAGAACAACGGTAAATACCCTTTCAACACGCCTCGCAGTCCTGCCGTCATAAAAGACCCCAAAAAAGTAACTAATCCGGGAACAGGAACAGAAGCTCCTTTGAACACATCTACAAAAGCCATCAATATATCTAAAATCGGAGCTACAAAAATAAAAAGTATAACACCTAATTTAAGTTTGTTATTAAATATTCGGGTAATATAATATGACATATTTTTCACCTCAATTTTTACTAAACACATTTTTTGATTTGAACAATTACAATGAATATGCCGATTTCTTAATTTATTTGCTATTTGTTTTAATCAACCAATTTCTTTTATATTCAAATTATACAAATGCAAAGTGACTGTAAAATGACTATAGCCCTTTTACAAAATAAAACAGGAAAACAAAGTGACGAATACGCATTTTGTTTTCCTGTTTAAATTATTTTATGTTTTATTGTATTATTAAAAGCTTCCGCACATCAGAGCATTTTCCAATTTTCCGCATCAAACACACCTTTGGTGGTTATTCTCAAGCTTGGGATAACAGGCAGACTTAGAAACGAGAGAGTCATGAACGGATCAATGCTTTTATCCGCACCGAGTTCATATGCAGATGACTTTGCATTTTCAAGCTTTTCGTTTACGGTTGTCAGCGGTTCATCGGACATCAAGCCTGCAATCGGGAGTTCGAGCAAAGCCTTAATTTTGCCGTTTTGAACAACTGCGATACCGCCCTTGCTGTCCTTGATTGCGTTCACGGCAACGGCAATATCATCATCATTACAGCCGACTGTGATAATGTTGTGCGAATCGTGGGCAACCGAGGTTGCGACTGCACCCGATTTCAGCGAATAGCCTTTAACATAGCCGACACCGATATGATTTGTGCCTTTGTGACGCTCAATGCAGGCAATTTTCAGAATATCGTTTTCCACATCAATTTTATCGGCTGTGCCGAGATTGCGTGTGAGCAATTCACCGCCGACAAGACCGATAAGCCCGAGTTTTCCGTCAACCTTGAAACTGCTCGGAGTTACGCTGTCAAGGTGGAAAGTGTCAAAGCATTTTTCGGCAAGCTTTTCATCAACTGTGGGAGCAGAAAAGTCCTTAACCTCGCCGTCAAAAACAAGCTTGCCACACTTGAAAACAGTTTCAACATTGAAATCTTCAAGATTATCGACAACAACAATATCGGCAAGATAACCCGAAGCAATCGCACCTTTGTTATTGAGCAAAAAGTATCTTGCGGCATGGTGGGTTGCTGTTTTGAGAGCAACAATCGGATCTGCACCGTTTTTCAGCGCCTGTTTTACGATGTAGTCAATATGACCGCCGTAGAGCAAATCACTTGGATGCTTATCATCTGTTGCAAACATACACCTTGAGTAATACTGCTGAGTCAAAAGCGGCATAAGCGCCTTGAGATTATGAGCGGCAGTACCCTCTCTTATCATAATAAACTGACCTTTTCTCAGCTTTTCAAGGGCATTTTCAAAGGTGGAACACTCGTGGTCGGAATAGACACCTGCGGCAATGTATGCGTTGAGGTCATTGCCCGAAAGCTCAGGAGCGTGACCGTCAATTTTCTTGTGATGAGCCTGCGAGGTGACAATTTTTGAAAGCACATTTTTATCGCCGTTGATAACACCGACATAGTTCATCATCTCTGCAAGTCCGAGTACCTTTTTATTATCCAAGTACAAGTCAATATCCTTGCAGTCAAGCTCCGCACCACTCTCGTCAATTTCTGTTGCAGGCACACATGACGGCATCATAAAATGAACATCAATCGGCAAATTTTGCGATGCCTGAATCATATATTCAACTCCGTCAATGCCCATTACATTTGTGATTTCGTGAGGGTCGGTTATGACTGTGGTTGTACCGTGGGCAACAACTGCCTTTGCAAATTCAGCAGGAGTCACCATTGAACTTTCAAGGTGAATGTGTGCGTCGATAAAGCCGGGAAGAACGAGTTTTCCGCTGACATCAATCTCTGTTTTACCGTCATATTTTCCAACGCCGGCAATCAGTCCGTTTGCAACGGCTATGTCACCGCACAAAAATTCATTAGAAAACACATTAAGATACTTTGCGTTTTTTAAAACAAGGTCTGCCTTTTCCCTGCCTGCCGCAACCGCAATTATTCTCTGCTTTGCTGCAAGCTGTCTGTCTGTTTTCTGTCCGTATATTTCCTGCATAAAAGCACCGCCCTTCTTATATATGTTTACAAGATTATAGCACTTTGCAAAAACCATTTCCATAAGTATTTTTCACGAATATTCTTCGCAATTTTTTGCTAAATTGCATAAGATGTGTGCATATTTTCATCTGTCAGGCAATAATAATTTTAACAATTTATTGTGCTAATGTATTGAAATGCACAGACTGCGGTGATATAATTTATTTATAAGTATTATTTTCGGAGGGATAAATTATGTCACACACATACAGCGAATTTTTACCGAGTTACAGCGTGGGAGTTGATTGCTACAAGGCGATTCCCGAAATTGTGAAGCCGTACGGCAAAAAGGCGGTTGCAGTCGGCGGTAAAACAGCTATGGAAAAATCAAAAAAGGCTTTGCTTGAAGGCATCAAAGACTCTGACATTGAAATCATTGATTTTGTATGGTACGGCGGTGACTCCAGCTATGAAAATGTTGAAAAAATAAAGAACAATCCGTCTGTGCAAAAGGCTGATATGGTGTTCGGCATCGGAGGCGGACGAGCTGTTGACACGGCAAAAACCTATTGTGCTTTATATAACAAACCGTTGTTCACATTCCCGACAATTGCATCAAACTGTGCGTCATGCACCTCGCTTTCGGTAATGTACAATCCCGACGGTACTTTCAAGGAATATTCGTACCACAAAGCCCCTGCAATTCACACATTTATCAACACAAAAATTATTGCCGAATCACCCGAAAAGCTTATGTGGGCAGGAATCGGTGACGCACTTTCAAAGGAATATGAAGTAATTTTTGCGTGTCGTGAAAAGAATATGATTCACACACCGTTGCTTGGCAAGGCAATTGCCTCCGCAAGTACCGAACCACTTATAAGCTTTGGCAAAAAAGCTCTTGAGGACTGCAAAAACAATGTGCCGACAGAGGCAATTGAGCAGGTTGCGCTTGACATTATTATCACGGCGGGACTTGTTTCAAATTTTACCGTACACGAAAACAATCCGAATCCCGAGGAGGATTATTACTACAATTCATCGCTCGCACATTGTGTTTATTACGGTGCGTCACTCTTTCCGCAATGTGAACGGCAGCATCTGCACGGCGAAATTGTTTCATTCGGTGTGCTGTGTCTGCTGACATATGACGGACAATTTGAGGAGCGAAACAGAATTTTTGAATTTAACCGCAGTATCGGACTTCCTTGCACTCTCGGCGAAATTGCACTTACTCCGGATGATGTGCCTGCAATTGCTCACAAAGCCGCAAGCGTTGTTGAGTGGAAGTATGTCCCCGGTAATCCGACCGAGGACGCATTCATCAATGCAATTCTTGCAACCGATAAAGCCGGCAAGGAATTTTTAGCTGATAAATAATGAAGTTTAATTGTAACTGACTGCTACATTATTTAGGTAAATGTATCCCATTTATACAGTTTATTTTCATCATAAATTTTCTGCCATTACCTGCGGGCGGATAATATCCTCCCATACGGAATTGTGCGAACGGTTGCAATGTTAGGCTCGGGCATAATATGTTTTTTTGACATTACAAGCTATCTACACGAACTGGGCAAGGCGGCTCACCGTAATTTTCCATTTTCAATTTTCAATTTTACATTTAATTAAACCTTTCGCTCGGGCATAATATGTCCTTTTTTATACCATACTATCTTCACGAACTGGGAACGGCGGCTCACCGTAAAACTAAGCCGCCCTCGGCAGTGCATGCGCTGTCGAGGGCGGTTCGGTTTTACAAGGGGTTTCCTGAAGTTATCTTACTGAAATCAGTTGTTTTTAGGGGTTTTGCTGTTATAGATTTCTTTGTTGAGGCAATGTTCTTTTGCGCAAACTATAACATTGGTAGCGGCATCACCGATAACATTAAGTGTGATAACAGCCATGCCCGGGAGGTAGTTCATGGCAAGAATGAGCGAGTAGCCAATCATACAAAGATCTGAGTTCAAGCCAAGTCCCATCATTACAACATAAACCATTGTTGTGCCTGCAACAGGGATTGCCGGAGTACCGACTGCCGTGCAGATTGAGAGGAATGCTGTAAGACAAAGGGTTGCAGGAGTAATGTTGATGCCTGCGGCTGTGGCGATGAATGTAATGGCAATCATATGCATTGCGGTTGTACCGTTCATATTGATTGTCATACCTGTTGGAAGAACAAAGCTGCTGATTTCTTCGGAACAGCCGAGTTCGTTAATACAGGTTTCCTTATTAAGCGGAAGTGTTGCGGCAGACGAGTTTGTCGCTGCTGCAAACATACCGATTTTTGCCGCCTTTTTAAGGAAGATAAACGGGTTAAGTCCTGTTGTAACGAAAATGCCGATTGGGTAAATTGTGCATACAAGAAGAAGGCTTACAACAATTGTTACAACAATCCACATCATTGTCGGTGAAATATACTCAATTCCGTAAACGGCAAGTGCTCTTACGATCATACAGAAAATTGCGATAGGAGCAATTTTGTTGATAAGGAAGTTGAGGAACATCTGAACGACATCGTTGATGTTTTCAAAAACTCTCTTGAGCGGATCTGCTTTTTCGCCCATCTTTGTCATACAAAGACCAAAGATGATTGCGATAACAACAACGCAAAGAATTGTGTTGTTGGATGACATTGCGTTAATCATATTGCTCGGAACAGCGTTTACAATTGTAACGAGCGGGTTGTAACCCTCCATTGTAACGATATCCTGAGCCTGTTGTGCCGGAAGATTGACTGTGAACCAACCAAGACTCTTTGCAAGATAAGCTGCTGCACCTGCAAGAGCTGCTGCTACGATATAGAAGCAAAGGTATGACACAAATGTTTTACCTGCGATTCGACCGAGCTTTTTTGGGTTTGCAAGGCTGCAAAGTGCAAGTGTCAGTGAACAAAGAACGAGAGGAACAATCATCATCTGAAGTCCCTTCATAAACAGCTGACCTACGATGTAGAACAAGCCGAGTCCTTCGATATCTTTTGTTGCGGTGATATCCTGGAATAAAATTGCCTCAACAACTTTCCAGGCTCCTTCGCCGTCTGTTCCCATTACCGCACTTTTAATCAGCAGACATATAAAGCCGACTACAAAACCTGCGACAACGGCAATCATCATTTTCTTGACAATTGAAGCTTTCTTCTTCTCCTTTTGTTTTGTCATTTTTACATCTCCTTATCTGTGAATTTGGGTAACCCCTTTATTTCGGAACTGCCGAATAAACTGTCTCAAGGAATATTTGCACATTCTGTCATCATATTTAATCGGTGTGTCCTTAATGTGACGGGAACCGTCTCCGATTGGTCTCCCGTCTGCAAAAATAACCGTAATTAATAGAATTTCCATAGTGATATATAAAATAATCACTATGTTTAAAATTCAACTCAGATTTAACAATACTATTCAATGATAATAAAAATATTTCCAATGCGTTCTCAAAACTGTTAAATCTGCTAAAGTTTTGACAGCGCAAAAGCTCCTGCCGTTTTTGATTAAAAAGAACAGGAGCTTTAATGGGTAAAATTATAAAAAGCACTGACACAAACTATGTACCGGACAAGGTAAATCAGTACATAAGTTTTATTTTCATCTGCTCACAAAACTCAAGCCATTCCTGTGACGGCATTTCGTCGGTAATCAGATAATTGATCCTATCCCAATCCAAAAAATTGACAAACGCAGTATGATTGAATTTTGAATGGTCTGCAAGTAATACCACACATTCGGCACGGCTTGCCATCTCAGACTTCAAATCAGCCTCACCTTCGGAAGAATCAGTTATGCCTCTTTCCATATCAAGCCCTTTGCATCCGAGGAGAACAAGGTCAACATTGTACTTTTTCATAGCCTCTTTTGCAGGTTTTCCGTAGAAAGAACGGGTTTTTTCATCATAAAGTCCGCCGGTTGAAACCAGCTTCATCTTACAAGTGTCGAGTTCCTGAAAAATCTGTGCAGAAAAGGTAATTGCGGTAAGATTTTCATTGTCCTTAAAAAGCTTAACAGCCTCAAGAACAGTTGTGCTGTTATCAATCATCATCGTATTCACACCGATAAATTTATCAACAAGCAGCTTAGCAATTTTCTTTTTGCCCTCAAGGTTAATCCCCTTGCGTTTAAAGAAATGCACTCTGTCATTCTGAGGAGTTGTGTTAAGAACAGCTCCGCCGAAAGTTCTGGTAATGATACCGTCATTCTTCAGCTTTTCAAGATCACGCCTGATAGTTTCTTCGGTTACATTATATATTCTGCTTAAATCCGAGACGAAAACCTCGCCTTCGGTTTCAACCTTTTGTCTGATTTCGTCAATTCTCTTTGCCATAAACATTTCCCTCAACTTTTATTACATACTAACATAATTATCAACAAAAGTAAAGGGAATTCGACTGTTTTTACAATAATTTTAACAATCGGGAGCGGATTCCTTCACCCTATACACAAAGGTGTATTAAGCAGCCCTTAATTATTTGTCGATAGCTTCAACCATATCACGCATCATTGCAACATCAGCGGAATCAAGTTCAAGTTCGGCTGACTTAACATTCTCGGCAATCTGATCTACAGTAGTAGAACCGCTGAGAAGGTTGATAAAGTCACCCTGAGCAAGAATCCATGCAAGAGCAAGGTTAGCAATTGTGCAGTTATATTTTTCACAAAGAGGCTTCCACTGATCCATAACATCCATAGCCTTCTGCATATTTTCGGGCTGGAACCATTTCTTTGGAATCTGTGCGCCGACAGGCTTGTAATCTCTTGGGAATGTACCCGAGAGAAGTCCCATTTCGAGCGGTGAATAAGCCTGAATTGTAACACCGTTTTCACGACAACAAGGAATGATTTCGTCCTCAATGCCACGGTCAAGAATTGAATACTTGGCCTGAACGATATCAAGCTCACCCCACTTGAGGTACTCCTGAATCTGCTTGATATCTACATTTGCAGCACCGATAGCCTTGATTTTGCCCTGAGCCTTGAGATCGTTGAGAACCTCCATAGTCTTCTGAATCGGAACATAATACTCGCTGCCCTCGATTGACTGCCAGTGTGTCATATATACATCAACATAGTCTGTACCCATTCTCTTGAGTGATTCTTCGATCTCTCTCTTGATTGATGCACTGTTGAGGTTTTTATAAAGCTGAATCCCGTTTACCTTGTTGAAAAGGTCGCCCTTCATCTCCTGATCCCATGTAACACCGCACTTTGTGATGATTACAACATCTTCACGGTTCATGCCCTCAAGAGCCTTGCCGAGGATTTTCTCGCTGTTGCCGAAGTTGTAACCGGGAGCTGTGTCGATAAGGTTTACACCGAGCTTCGGAGCTTCACGGATTGTATCTACAACAACCTGAAGGTCGTGGTCGCCGCCCCATGCCGAGCCGCCGCCGATTGACCAGGTGCCGAGTCCCATTCTTGAAATATCAATGCCTGTTTTGCCAAGCTTCATCGTCTTCATTTTGAATCTGCCCTTTCTTTAATAATATATTGGTGGGGGGTTGCCCTGCATTCTTACAAACGCAGGGCGTAATGTCACAGATTTATTACTATTACAGGATATAATCTTTTTTATACTTTTCAAGCATTTCTTCAACCATTTCTTTGTTCCGAACGCCTGTTGTTGCACCGACATACTGAACCGAAATAGCCGCTGTGCAGTTAGCATAGATACCGCAGTCACGGATATCCTTGCCCTGAAGAAGTGCCGAAATAAAGCCTGATGCAAAGTTGTCGCCTGCACCGATTGTGTCGATTGCGGTTACACCCTTGCAGGCAGGAACAATCATTGCTCCTGCGGCATTGCGGATGTAGCATCCACGCTTGCCTATCTTCATGATTACATTCTTAACGCCGCATTCAAAGAGCTTGTCCGCAACCTTTGATTCTTCGGTTTCGCCTGTCATAAGGCAAGCCTCGTCAAAGTTCGGGAAGAAGTAATCCACATAGCTTAATGCTTCTCTGATATCGTCAAGAGTTTCACCGAGTCGTGGCTTTATCATATCGGCGGTAATTGTCATACCTGCCGCCTTTGCCTCTTTGAAAATCTTTACAAGCGTCTTGCCGTCAAGAAGAGGACAGTTAAAGATACTTGCGAGGGAAAGGATTTTTGCCTGCTTCATTTTTTCAAAGTCAACATGCTCAATGTTTTCTTTCCACAAGCTGCCATTGCGGTTTGTAACAAAGGTTCTTTCACCGTCATCGGTTACAAGACCAATGTTCATTGAGGTGTCGATTGTCGGATCAATCTTGATGCCTTCAACATCTATGTTGTCCTTCTCGCAGGAGCGAAGGATAAACTGACCTGCAGCGTCATCACCGATACAAGCGATAATGCCTGTTTTAAAGCCTAAACGGCTGATGATTGTTGCCTCGTTCATTGCGTCACCGCCGACAGACATTGCGATTCTGTCAACCGGATATGACTCGATATCAAAAATATCTCTTGATACCGGACGGAGAGGAATGTCAACTACCGCTGCGCCAAGACAGATAACATCAAGTTTTTTCTCTGTATTACTCATATTACTCATCTGCTCTGCCGTCATCGCCAAAGAGCTTAATCTTGTACATTGCACGCTCTTTAACAGCCTTTCTTACTTCACGCTCAACAGCAAGGAACGGCTCGTCCTTGTGAGCATTTATAGCTTCCATAGCAGCCTGGCAAAGCTCTGTGTGAATGTTGATTTTAGCGATACCGAGTGAGATAGCCTTTTTAATGTCCTCATCACCGATACCCGATGCACCGTGGAGTACGAGCGGAACATCTACTTCCTTGGCAACTGCCTCGAGTACATCGAAAGCAAGCTTTGGCTCTGAAGAATATACGCCGTGAACATTACCGATTGCAACTGCGAGTGAGTCACAGCCTGTTCTCTCAACAAATTCCTTAGCCTTTGAAGGATCTGTGTACTGGTACTCTGAAAGTGCCTCTTCATATACTGTTTCGTTACCTACATGACCAAGCTCAGCCTCAACAGGAATGTTGTAAGCGTGGAAGTAGTCAACGCATCTCTTGATTTCAGCAACATTTTCTTCATAAGGAAGAGCCGATGCGTCACGCATTACCGAATTCATGCAGTGATTAACAGCGTTCTGAAGAATTGTCATATTTCTGCCGTGATCCCAATGCTCAATTACAGGAACAGTAGCCTTCTTTGCCATTGAATCCATCATGTAGCAGAAGTCTTCAAAAGAAGTGTTGCCTGTGAAACCTGTACCGAATGAAATAATGATTGGAGCACGGAGCTCTTCGGCTGCGTCAATAACACCCATGAGCATTTCTGCATTCCATACATTGAAGTGAGGAATAGCGTAGTGTCCCTCTGTTGCCTTCTTTTCCCAATATCTGATATCTGATAACATTTTAATCACCTTTCCTTATGAAAATTTTTAATAAATCTGTGTATATCAGTCGGCTACCTTGATAACGCCCTTAACCATATTGGCTTTCTTTTCGGGGTCGATAGCGTCCATAAATGCCTGCTGAACATCTTTGTAATCATAGATGTTTGTAACCATATCCTTAACATTGAACTTACCGCTTGCAATTGCCTCGATTGTCTGTGGGAAGTTGTTGCAGTAACGGAATGATGTCTGAATCATAACCTCACGGTTAATCTTGAGGAAGTCAATCGGAACAGGCTTTGACTGTGTGCCGACCATCATAATCTTACCGCCTCTTGCAACGATCTGAACAGCCTGCTGAGCTGTGAATACAGAACCTGCTGCCTCGAATACGAGTTCACAACCGTGATCGCCGAAATATTCGGGTGAACGGAGAAGTGCAACCGTATCCTGCTCCTTGCCGTTGATAACTCTGCTTGCACCAAGCTTTAATGCAAGGTCAAGACGATTCTGCATAATATCAACAACGGTGATGTCTGTTGCACCAAGGCTCTTACAAGCCTGAAGTACCATAAGACCGATTGTACCGCCGCCGAGGATAACAATGCTCTTACCAAGCTGTGCGCCGCCGAGGATTGCTGCGTGCATACCGACTGCTGCCGGCTCAACGAGAGCTGCTTCCATTGTTGTCATTCCCTCGGGAATGTGGTATGTCCACTCCTCGGGATGTGTCATGTACTGTGTGAGTGCGCCCTTGTAGTTAGGCTGTGTAGCCATAAAGTCAACATCGGGACAGATGTTGTATCTGCCTGTACGGCAGTATTCGCATTTGTCATCCGGAACACCGGGTTCGATAAGAACCTTGTCGCCTGCTTTGAATCTTGTAACCTTTGAGCCAACCTTTACAACCTCGCCTGCAACCTCATGGCCAAGACCGATTTTTTGGTTAGGATCCTTAGGCGGAATGAAAGGACCGAATTCAAAGCCGTGGATATCGGAACCGCACATTCCGACATATTCAACCTTCATAAGAATTTCATGATCCTTTGGCTCGGGAACGGGACATTCCTGAATTTCAAACTGCTTTGGAGTAACTAAGATAGCTTCTGAATTTTTCATAATAATCTCCTGCACTTTCTTTATAATAATTTATTTAAGCATTTTGCGCCCGATGCGCTTTCTGCGTATATTCTGATTTAATTTGCCTATATGAGTTAAATAATTTAAAGTTAAAATTTCTTGAATGTTTTTAATTGCTGTTTATCTGTTTCATTAGTAAGGAATTTTAGTTTGCGGTGCCCGATGCACTCAGGCACCGCATCTAAAATTTTTGGTTGTATGTATTAGAGGGTTTTGCAGAGATTACTCTACATCACCGATGTCCTCAACGGATTCGCCTCTGGTTTCAACACCGAGGAAGATAACTGCAACAGCGATGATTGCTGCAACAATTGCGATAAGAATGAACACACCGCCTGAGCCCATGCTGCTTGCAGCAACATTTGTAACGAGGAATGGGAAGAAGATGTTACTTACACGACCCATTGCGTTACTGAAGCCCGAACCTGAAAGTTTTGCCGATGTAGGCCACATCTCAGGAACATAAACTGCTGATGCGTAGCAAACATACATATAGATGATTGTGTTAAGAAGGAATGTCATAACAATGAGTCCTGTCATTCCGAGTGTCGGAGCAAGAAGACCTGTTGCAACACCAAGACCTGCCATGCCTGCAAGGAGGATAACGCCCATTACACGGCGAGGAATCTTATCCATAATAAGAGATGCGATAAAGATACCGAACGGAGCACCGAAGAGTCCGAACATTGTCATAAACTGTGACTTTGATGTGTCATAGCCAAGACCTGAAAGCATTGACGGCATCCAGTTCATAAGTGTGTACTGGATTGTGTTCATACCGATGAGTACGAGAGAACCAACGATAGTTCTTCTGAGGAGTTTGCCTTTAAAGAGAGCTGTGAACGGGAGCTTCTTAACAGGCTTTGGATTTGTAACTTCAACGGGTGGGAGTGGCTTGCCTGTTGATTTTTCAATTTCTTTCTCGATGCTTGTCATAATTTCGTCAGCTTCATCAAGTCTGCCCTGTGATTCGAGCCATCTCGGTGATTCGGGGAACTTAACATAGATGAAGATGCAAGCGATAATTGAAAGGATTGAAGGAATCATAAACTGGATTCTCCAGTTCATATTCATGCTTACGCCTGTTGAAACGATAAGAAGAGCAATACCGTTGCAGATTGGGTGAGCCCAGTTGCCGATGAATGATGTACGGCTTGACCATGTACCACGGTTCTTACCGGGAACATACTCTGTGAAGCCTGCGAAAAGAACTACAAGGAGAGCGCCGAGTGCAAGACCCTGGAGAAGTCTGAACACATAAAGAACTGCAATGTTCGGTGAAAGAGCGCCGCCGATCATAGCGATGATATGGATAATTTCGTAAAGAAGGATACTCTTTTTACGGCCGATTTTATCACCGATAGGTCCGCCGATGAGTGCGCCGAAGAGCTGTCCTGCTGTGTAAGTTGTACCCCACATTGCGAGGAGTGTTGAACCGGGTTCGAGCCAGTGAAGTTCGTTCAAAAGAATGTTCTGAACGGAACCGCCGATACCGTTTGACCAGCATACTAAGAGTGCAAAAGCTGTAATCAGCCAGATCTTAACATGCCATTTTGATTGGGGCAAGCGGTCAAGTCTTGCGCCAATATTGACAGAAGTTTTGTTAGCCATTTTTCTTCTCCTTTTAATTTCCTCTTTGACTTTTTATTTCAATCAGATTTTTCTCTCAGCACCGTCAAGCTCTCGCTCAAGCTCACTTTCCATTATGTCCCAAGCCTTATTGAAATCCGTGTCCTTGTTCCATAATGCCGGAGGTCCCAGAATTACGAGATCTGCGCCTGCCTCGTAAAGCGGACGGTAAAGACCGCTGTTCATTGAACCGTCGGCTTCAATTAAGAAGTTAAGACCTCTTTCCTTTCTAATCTTAGCGAGTTGGTTGATTTTTACAAACATTTGCGGATCAACCGGCTGACCTGCGATGCCCGGATCAACAATCATGATTGTAACCTTATCAAGCAACGGGAGGTAATATTCAATAGTTGAAAGCGGAACCGAGGGACTTAATGCAACGCCTGCCTTACAGCCAAGCTCTTTGATCTTGTGAATCGTTACAAATGCGTCGCCTTCGATGCAGTCTGTGTGAGGTGTTATGTAAGCAGCTCCTGCCTTTGCAAAGGTTTCAAGATACTGCTGAGGATGTTTTACCATAAGGTGAGCGTCCATTGGTTTGAGATTCTCAACATGCTTGTTAAGGTAGTCGAGATAATCAGGACCGATTCCGTAACTCGGAACATAAACACCATCTTTAATGTCCATGTGGAGGTAATCTGATTTTTCGTTAATCAACTTAACCTGTTCTTTAACATGGAACAAATCACAGCAGCCCACTGACGGGGCAATCATAAGCTTTCTCATTTGAAAATCCTCCCTGATGCGTATTTCCTTTAATTAATCTTCGTAATCGTAGTGGAAGATAACCTTGATAGCCTCTTTCTTAGCCATCTTGTCGAAACCTTCCTGCCACTGTGAAAGACCGAGGCGATGAGTAATCATTGGCTGAACCTTAATCTGACCTGACTGGAGAAGTCTGATGCAGTTTCTCCACGATGTTGAGTCATAAGCCATGTGACCGATAATGCTCTTGTTCCAAGCTGTAATGTCGTTGATTGAGAATTCAAGAGGTTTGAAGCCCATACCTACACGAACGATTTCAGCGTTTGGTCTTGTCATTTCGATTGCCTGCTTGAGAGCTATGTTAGCACCTGAACATTCAATTACGAGTCCGAGGTTATCTCTGCCGCAGATTTCTGTACATCTTGCAACTACATCTTCCTTAGAACCGTTTACACAGTGTGTAGCGCCAAGCTCTTTTGCAACGCCGAATCTTACTTTTACATCATCGTCAAGACCAACCATTACGATGTTTACGGCACCCATAAGCTTTGCAACCTGTACCGAGAAAAGTCCGAGAGGACCTGTACCGAATACTACAACATCCTGTCCGGGGATAAGATGTGACTGCTGAGCAACTGCCTTGTATGCGTTACAGATAGGATCGAGTACACAAGCTTCTTCGTACTTGATGCCCTCAGGAATTTCCCAGATTGCGTGTTTGTGAATGGCGAGGATTTCGCCCGGTACTTTACAATACTTTGAGAAGCCGCCGCCCCATGTGTTGTTGTCAAGTCCAAGGTTTACTTTATGTTCGCAACAGAGGAAGTCGCCCTGCTCACAAGCCGGACATACACCGCAAACATGTGCGCTGTTGTCTGAAACAACTCTCTGACCAATATGCCAGTCTTTTACATTTTCGCCGACCTTAACGATTTCGCCTGCGAACTCGTGACCACGAACCGACTGCTGCTGATCGGGAGTGATGTTTGTGTCATCGTAACCGTTGTCAACACCCCAGTGCTTCATGTCGGCACCGCAGATAGCGGCTGCCTTGATTTCAAGAATAATGTCGTCCGGACCACATTCGGGAACGGGGTAGTTTTCCATCATTTTGTATCCGCCGAAAGCTGTACCAAATCTTTTTAAAGCATGCATAATATTTTCTCCTTTTCTTTATTAAATAAGATTTAATGTTTCCGATTCGTTTGTTTAATTTCCGTTTTCCGAATCGGTTATTTCCTTTGACACCTATATAATACAACACAAAAATGTGGATTTCAAGCATTATTTTCTGTTTTTCACAGATTTGTAGCAATGCCTAAAAAACAACACCGTTCTTTGTGCAATTAGCACATATACATATTTTTATTTCACATATCTGTTATTTTTATCAAGATTGAACAGTTGGATAGCAATAATCAGCCCATATTCCGACCTATAACCGCTAAACGGGCGTGCTTCTGTACAAATTTTGCTACATATCGTACGAAACGGATAATTTGGATTTCGGAAGAAATGTTCTTTATTTCACAGATTTTACTTTTAAAGCGGACAATTCTGCGTTTTGACTTTTCCTGACCGTTTCGGATGTTATTTTTGTTCATGGAGCAAACCATAGTTACGGATATTTTGTAGCGGGGAACCGTGTTCGCCGCTACAATTTAACAGTTAATTCCATATAGACCAAAACAATTGGGAAACAATGCGTTGCATTTTGCAAACTGTCTTCCCGACTATAATTTTCCATTTTCAATTTTCAACTTTCAATTTAAAAAGCTTACTCTCTCCCTATTAAGACTATCTGCACGAACATAAAAGGCTGAAAGAACAACTATGCTCTTTCAGCCTTTGATTATAATTTTATTCTGTTTTATCGGATTGCCGAATCATTTGAGTGCGGCAATTGCGGCCTCGATAAGGGCAATCTGCTCTCTTTCCTTTGCGGCCTGTCCCTTAACCTTTTCAATTACAGCCTCGGGAGCTTTTGCAACAAAGCCCTGATTGTTAAGCTTGCCCTCGCTCTGTGCAAGACGCTTTTTAGCCTGTTCAAGCTCTTTGTTGAGTCTTGCAAGTTCCTTTTCCCTGTCAACAAGCTCGTCCATAGGAATGTAAATCTTTGCGTCTGCCGTTACAATGTTTACGGCACCCTCAATTTCAAAGCTTTCTGCAACTTCAACCTCACTTGCTGATGCAAGCTTCTGAATGAACTGTGTGCCGTCCTTGAATGTGTCGGCAAATTTTGTTGCAACATAAACCTTTGCTTTTCTTGACGGCGGAACATTCATCTCTGCACGGCGGTTACGGATTGCACGGATTGCATCCATAATTTTTTTCATTTCATCCGATGCCTCGGGATAATCAAGCTCTGCGTTGTATTCGGGGTACTTTGCGAGCATTACTGTTTCGCCCTCGTGAGGAATTGTCTGCCAGATTTCTTCTGTGATGTACGGCATAAACGGATGGAGAAGTCTGAGAATCTGATCAAGCACATAAAGAAGTACCTGTCTTGCATTCTGAGCGTCCTCACCGTCACTTGAAAGTCTTGTCTTAACAAGCTCAATGTACCAGTCGCAGTAGCAGTCCCAGATAAATTCATAAATCTTCTGAACAGCAATGCCAAGTTCAAACTTCTCAAGATTTTCGTTTACTTCTTTTGCAACTGTGTTGAGAGTTGAAACAATCCACTTGTCCTCTGTTGTGAGAGTTTTCGGAAGTTCATTCTTAACATCATGGTCGTCAATGTTCATGTGAACATAACGAGATGCGTTCCAGAGCTTGTTTGCAAAGTTAGCGCAAGCCTCAACACGCTTGTCGGAATAACGCATATCGTTACCGGGTGTGTTGCCTGTTGCAAGGAAGAAACGGAGTGCGTCTGCACCGTATTTGTCAATAACTTCAAGCGGATCAATACCGTTGCCGAGGGATTTTGACATCTTGATGCCGTTTTCATCTCTTACAATGCCGTGCATAAATACGGTCTTGAACGGAGCAGAACCCATATTTTCACAAGCTGAGAAAATCATTCTTGCAACCCAGAAGAAGATGATATCATAACCTGTTACAAGAGTGCTTGTGGGATAGAAATACTCAAGTTCGGGAGTTTTGTCGGGCCAGCCGAGTGTTGAGAACGGCCAAAGTGCCGAACTGAACCATGTGTCGAGAGTGTCCTCGTCCTGATGAATGTGTGTACTGCCGCACTTACAGCACTTCTCAGGTGCGTCTTTGGCAACCATAACTTCGCCGCAGTCATCGCAGTACCACGCAGGGATTCTGTGTCCCCACCAAAGCTGACGGGAAATACACCAATCCTTGATATTCTCCATCCAATGGAAGTAAACCTTTTCAAATCTTTCGGGGATGAACTTTGTGTCACCATTGCGAACAACATCAATTGCAGGCTTTGCAAGCGGAGCCATTTTTACAAACCACTGCTTTGAAACCATAGGCTCAATTGTTGTGTGACAACGGTAGCAAGTGCCGACATCGTGAGTAAGCTCTTCAACCTCTTTGAGAGCACCGATTTCTTTAAGGTCGGCAACAATAGCCTCTCTTGCCTCCATTGTTGTCATGCCTGCATATTTTCCGCAGTCGAGAACCTCGGGTTCGTTTTCGGCAAGCTGTCCCTTTGCCTTTAATTCGTTGTATTCTTCAACATCCTTTGCACCTGTAAGGTGACCGTCATATGTAAAGCAACGGACAATCGGAAGATTGCAACGCTGACCGACTTCAAAGTCGTTAGGATCGTGTGCAGGAGTGATTTTAACAACACCCGTTCCCTTTTCCATATCTGCGTGTTCATCACAAACAATCGGGATTTCCTTGTTAAGAAGCGGAAGGATTACATGACAGCCGTGGAGGTGCTTGTAACGCTCATCGTCCTTGTTGACGGCAACAGCAGTATCACCGAGCATTGTTTCGGGACGGGTTGTTGCGATTTCAAGGTACTCGCCTGTTTCCTTAACCTGATAGAGCAAGTGCCAGAAATGACCGTTCTGCTCCTTGTATTCAACCTCGGCATCCGAAATTGATGTACAGCAATGAGGACACCAGTTTACCATACGGTTGCCACGGTAGATTTTTCCGTCATTATAAAGGCGAACAAAAACTTCTTTAACAGCCTTTGAACAGCCCTCGTCCATTGTGAAGCGCTCACGCTCCCAGTCACAGCTTGAACCAAGCTTTTTAAGCTGACTTGTGATTCTTCCGCCGTACACCTTTTTCCATTCCCATGCACGCTTTAAGAATTCTTCTCTGCCGATATCCTCTTTAGTGATACCCTCTTTACGCATTGCCTCAACGATTTTAGCCTCTGTAGCGATTGACGCATGGTCTGTACCGGGGAGCCACAGTGCGCTGTAGCCCTGCATTCTTCTCCAACGGATAAGAATGTCCTGAAGTGTTTCGTCAAGTGCGTGTCCCATATGCAGCTGACCTGTGATGTTTGGCGGCGGCATTACGATTGTATAAGGTTTTTTATCTTTGTCAACCTCTGCATGAAAGTAGTTACCTTTCAGCCAGAAGTCGTAAATTCTGTCCTCAAACTCTGACGGGTTGTAGGATTTAGCAAGTTCCTTTGCCATAGTCATTACTCCTCTTGATTTATTGTTCGGATAAACCGAGTTCATATACCTTTTTATTATCTCATTTATGTGTTGATTTGTCAATTATCCGCAAATAAAATGTGGCATATAATTTCAATTTTATAACATTTAAAGTTTGACGAATAAAGCGTAAAATGGTAAAATATACTGCATAAGAGGAACAAACAAATTCAAGGGTGTGTATTATATGAAAGTCAGGGTTATGTGCCTTGTGCTGTGCGTGTTTGTTTTCGCATCAATTTTCTGCGGATGCGGAAGCAACGGAAATACCGAAATAATTGGCAAATGGGTACCGACAACAGCAAAGACAGACGGCGAAACAATTTCATACAGCGAGCTTGGAATTGACGAGGATCAGTTTGGTCTTGATTTCAAGGACAGCAGTAACTGCACGGTTACCCTTGCAGGAATTTCGTGTGATTCAGCCTACACATTCAACGGAACCTCCGTTGACCTGACGGTAAACGGTACGGCATACAAGCTGAGCTATGACAGCGGTGTGCTGACAATGGTGCTTAATTATGACAACAACAGAATTGAGTTTTCATTCACAAAACAAAGATAGCTTTATGAATTGAAAATTTAAAATAAAAAATTTCGGTCGGGCAGTTGCTTTGCAAAACGCATAGCTATGTTGCCCGACCGTTTTATATGAAATTTTCAGTTCGTTTGCAACATTACTTATTTGCCAAAGCATAAACCTTAATCGGCACATTTTTTCTTTTGCAATTCTCTATAACAAACCGTGTTCCGTGTGACATACCGTCCCAAAATGCAATAACTTCATCGGCATAATCAATTATTTGCAAATTTCTTTTCAAAGGTGCTGACCGCCCGTATCGTTCGTATTCGGGTAAAAATTCTTTTAGTTTAATATTATGTGTCTTAGCGTAATTTCTCGCACTTCTGTCAACACCAATAGCACCACCGCTTACTATTTCAGTTGTATTCTCAGGTAAATAATCGCCTAAATTATTCACTGTAATACTTCTTGAGCCTACTATCGCAATTTTCATTTTTTCACACTCCTAAAATTATGACACCATTATGACATCATAATAGCACCATTTTCGTTTTGACGCAATAATTACATTAAAATAGTGTCATAATAACATTTAGGAGTACCGATTATGGATGATAATATTTTACGATACACTCTGAGAGTTAACCGCACGCTTTTTCAGAAATTCAGATATGTTGCCGACTATGAAGGTCGTTCCGCAAATCGTGAAATTGAGCAGTATATAAAGCAAAGGGTTAAGTCCTTTGAAGAAGAACACGGCGAAATTGAAGTAAAAAAAGATTAAACATACGCATAGATTAACACCCTTTCGGAGTATTTCCGAAAGGGTGTTTTTTAATCAAACAAAACAATTTTCAACTTTCAATTTTCCGTTTTCAATTTACACCAAAAACTTTCCTATCACCGCAACTGCATCGGCATGACACAACAGGTTTGCGTTTTCACGCACTCTTGCCGCTGCGTTGCGGGATTTTTGTCTTTCACCGTATTCCGACAACACCCGTATCATATGCTTCGGCAATAAAAAATAATCAAACACAAGGTAATAATTTCCCGACATTTCGTATGCGGAGCTTTTTCTGCAACATATGTTACTGCGGTACAAAGTCTCTACCGCATTCAGAAAATCCGACGCATTCGCCATTTTCCAGCACAGACCGCTGTCGGACTTTTTCAGCCTGTATTTTCGTTTTTTCGGATTTGCCGTAACCAGGATACAACATTCATCGCCGAGCAGAAAAGCCTCTATTTTCACATTTTTACCGTTCGTGTCAAGTCCCGCCCTGCAACAGGCAAGTCGCATAAGTCCGATAATCACCTTTTGATTATCCTCGTTTTTAAAGCTCATTTTTCCGAAATCAAGCTCAAAATTCTCCATATCCGATTCATCAAGCTTAATCAGCAGTTTATTATCGCCGAGTTTGTCAACAGTCAAAATACTCCCTCCCCTAAATTCCGATACACATACATCTGTTTACATATTATGATGAACGAAGCACTTTTGCAAGTAAATATTAATGGAATAAAATTTGGCTGTTTTTTCATACATAATTGTCGAATATAGCGTATGCAATGCAAAAAGGTTGCCAACATAACAATTTAATGCTACAATGTTGCCGTAAGATACAGCCACAGAAAATAAAAAGCGAAAGGAATGATTTTTATGCCAAACTGGCTTAATGACGCTGTTTTCTATGAAATTTATCCGCAGAGTTTTTGTGACACCAACGGTGACGGAATCGGTGACATCGAGGGTATCATCAGCAAGCTTGACTATGTAAAAAGCCTCGGTTGCAACGCAATCTGGCTCAACCCGATTTACGATTCACCTTTTATGGATGCAGGCTATGATGTTCGCAACTACAAGAAGGTTGCAGAGCGTTACGGTACAAACGATGACCTTGTTCGTCTTTTTGACGAGGCTCACAAAAAGGGCATCAAGATTCTTCTTGACCTTGTTCCGGGTCACACATCAGACCAGCACGAATGGTTCTTGGCGGCCAAGAAAGCCGCAAAGAGCGAATATTCAAACCGTTACATCTTTACAAAGAGCGTATGGGACGCACCGCCGCAGTACCGTATGATGTGCGGACTTTGCGAGCGTGACGGCAACTATATGGTAAACTACTTCAGCTCACAGCCTGCTCTTAACTACGGTTTCCACGAAATCACACATCCCGAATGGCAGTTGCCGTGTGATCATCCCGACTGTCTTGCAACGGCAGAGGCAATGAAGGATGTTATGCGTTTTTGGCTTGACAAGGGTGCTGACGGTTTCAGAGTTGACATGGCTGACTCACTTGTTAAGAATGATGACGATAAAATTGCAACGGCAAAAATCTGGCGTGGTGTGCGTGATATGCTTGACACGGAATATCCGAATGCCGCAATGGTTGCAGAGTGGTGCAATCCCGAAAGAGCAATCAACAACGCAGGTTTCCATATGGACTTTTATCTTGACCACTACGGAAACGGCTACGGCAGACTTTTCCGCTACGGTGAATTCGGCGATCAGGCTGTTTTCAATCCTAACGGCAAGGGTGATATCAAAGCATTTGCAGACGAATATCTTCCTAACTACGAAAAGACAAAGGACAACGGCTACATCAGCTTTATGACAAACAACCACGATATGCCGAGAGTTACGGCATATCTTGATAAAGAGGCTATCAAGCTTGTGAATGCATTCATTTTCACAATGCCGGGTGTTCCGTTCCTCTACTACGGTGATGAAATCGGCATGAGATATCAGAAAGGCATCGTAAGCAAAGAGGGCGGTTATTCAAGAACAGGCTCCCGTACTCCTATGCAGTGGAACAGCGGTAAGAACCTCGGTTTCTCAACAAGTGACGAGCCGTATCTTGCAGTTGATAAGAGTGCCGACGCTCCGACTGTTGAGAATCAGAAGGACGATCCCGACAGCATCTACAAGGTTGTAACAGACATTATTGCACTTCGTCACAAGTACGATGACCTTAAAGGCAACGGTGAGCTTGAATTTATGTATGAAGAAGGCAAAATTCCGTTTGCATACAAGAGAGGCAACCTCGTTATGTACTTCAACCCCCTCGGTGAAAGTGCAGTAATGAACGCAAAATATACAGGCAAAACAGTATATGCCCTCGGCAACGCTGAATTTGCAAACGGCAAAGTAACAATGTCACCGCAAAGCTTCGCCCTCGTAGAAATTGACGGCTGATTAAATATAATTTTATAGTTTAAGCATAAAAACACCCTTTCGGAATTTACCGAAAGGGTGTTTTAAGTTGAATTTTATTATAATTGACTTCCGCATTTAACACAAAAACTGCTGTCGGGTTCATTTTCTTCGCCGCAGTTTGGACAGGTTATTCTCATTTGTGAAACCTGCTCTGTTGATTTTAGATTATATCCGCAGGTTTTGCAAAATATGTCATTCTGACCTATCGGATTTTTGCAGTTTGGGCAATACAGACTGACGCTTTCTCCGACATTGTTATATGCAACTGGCATATTCGGAAAAACCATAACATTGCTTTTCGGCTTTATGCACACCATAACAATGCCTGCAATAACCATTACCACCGCAAGAGCCATAAATATGTAACACGGTATTGAATTTGTCGCATTTGTTCTTGCCTGATAGTCCTGCATAAATCCCTCTGCCCAATGGGTTCTTGTGGACTGCACATCATAAAGCTGAACAGCCGATACAATAAATGTTATCACTCCTGCCACAATCAAAATCGCACCGATTACCCTAAGAGCCGAATTTCTTTTTGTCTTTTCCATATGTATCACCTTATTCTGCTGCTACTTTGTAAACAGCGTATCCTCTATCATTATGCTGTCTAAAAAATCCGTTTCCAAATGCTTCAATTTCAGAATCGCTGTCACTTGTATAGATTACAGTTCCGTTTAAATCGACTATTTCACTTTTTACAACATCTTCATCTGAGTAATAAGTGATTGTAAACAATCCCTTTTCATCAACGGGATAGACTTTAAATCCCATATCTTGTTCTATTGTTTTAGAATATATAACTTTTCCGTTAATATCTATCAAATTAGTACCTTTTTCGTCATATGTGATACAATATCCATTATAAAAACCACCCATATGCGAACTACCTCCGGCAGCTTTTTCCGTAATCAAATTGCTATCTAAATCATAAATTATACTATCTATACTATCCAACGATTTTATTGTTTTTATGTATGTTTTATCCTGATACAAGCATATTACCCTGCCGTCCTCAAGATTACTTTCTGTCATCTCAACATTAACGTCTGATGTATTGCCATTTTTATCAATTAAAACTACTTTATCGTTTTCATCTACTGCGACTGTATATTTATTGATATTTTTTTCAAAACTTATCAATTCTTGAAAATTGCCCCACTCACGGCTACCGCTTCCTTCTACACCTGTAAACGGCAGTATCTTTTTGTACTTGATATCCGCAACAACTTTGTTATTAAAATCAATAAGTCCAAACCTATCATTTTCTTCGTCATGAGAACCATCCTCTCCTTCTTTCTCTTTTTTTACCATAAACAATTCAGGGGAAATAAGAGAGAGTCCGTCATATTCAACAGGAATTATTTCGTTGAAATCTAAATCCAACGCACCATACTTATAGCCATATTCATCATCGCCGTGTTTGCCAACAATAATTACTCCGTTATCTAACCATGCCGTATCATATTGCGAATCAATATACTTTATTTCTTTTGTTTTCAAGTTATATAAAGCAGCTTTTTCCTGATAATCTGAAGTTTCCATTTCAATCATGGTATAATCGCCACAGAGTCCACATATCAGAGCACTCTTTTTATAACCCTCTTCAATTGCAATGTTAGAGATATTGGCAACCATATTGCCGTCAAAATCATATATAACATTGTAAAAGAAACTATCCGACGAATTATATTTAATTTTTAATACCAAGTAGTCACCCTGTACAGTTGCATTATAAATCTGAAATTTACTGTCATCAATTGAGAATCCATTTGGTATTGCCGCTTCGTCAAGTGAAATTTCTTCAAACTTATAGGTTTGATTTTTTGGCGGAATCGGTGCAACATAGTTTGTGTCCTTGTAGTTCGGCTCTGTTGCAGGCTGTGTGGTTGCAACCTCGGTTGTCACGGTTTGTTGTGACGAATCCGCATTATTCCCCAACTGTGAAGAGTTTGACTGATTTCCGCCGTCATTGCAGGCACACAAGACCGAAGTCAGCATAACTGCACTTAAAACACCTGAAATGATTTTTTTCATAATGTATTCCTCCTCAAAAATATTTTTCGTTCTCAAAAAAGCTAAAACTATTTTCTAAAAGTAAACTTTTAGTTTAAAAAATTTTTGTTTAGCTAATAATTGTATTATACAGTTTTTGTTTACAAAACGCAAGTGTTTTAAAATATTCTTATCAAAAACTTTTTGAGGTGAATATAATGTTTGATTTCGGATTAAGAATACGAGAACTTAGGGAGTCAAGACATATGTCGCAGGAAAGCTTGGGCAGGAGAATCGGCAGAAGCAAGCCTGTTATAAGTAATTACGAAAACAACATCAAATATCCTCCGCTTGAAGTTTTAATTTCAATTGCAAATGTGTTCAATGTTTCGCTTGATTACCTTGTTGGCATAGAAAAGAAGGACGCACTCTACATTAACAATCTGAACGAAACACAGTCTAATATAATGAAACTGCTCTACGAAGAATTTACCGATTGCAATCTTAAAGGCAAAGAGCTTTCATCACGCCAACAAAAAATATTAAGCCTGCTCTTAATTGAGTTTTTGAAATGAAAACCAAATCAACATTTTGACATATAAAAACACCCTTTCGATAAACTCCGAAAGGGTGTAATTTTTTGAAATTGAACAAAACAATTGTAACATTGTGCGAACGGTTGCAATGCTACGCTCGGGCATAAATGTTTTTTAACATTACAAACTATCTACACGAATTGGGTGCAGCGACACGCTGCCGGCGGCTCGCCGTGCGGTTTATTTAATCGGGAACTCGGGTTCTGCGTAGTTGCCCAAAAAGCTGAATTCGGGCATTTCTTCGCTAAGCTGACTTACAAGTTCAATAACATTTTCACTTCTGACATTGCCCGAAAAGTCCAGGTAGAACAGATATTCAAACTGTCTGCCCTGACGGGGACGGGATTCAATTTTTGTAAGGTTAAGACCGAGCGAATTGAATCTGCACAAAAGACTGTACAGCGATCCCGTAACATGAGGAAGCGAGAAACAAAGACTGATTCTATTCGCATCTTTGGGAATGTACAACTTTTTGGAGATTACAATAAACCTTGTTGTGTTCTCGTCATTGTCCTGAAGATGATTGTCAAGAACCTTCAAGCCGTATTCCTCACACGCTTTGTATGAACAGATTGCCGCAACATTGAGGCGCTTTTCCTTTGCAACATCACGGGCGGCAATTGCCGTGTTGGAGAATGGAACAGAATCAAAGCCGTGGTCGGCAATATACTGCGCACATTGTGAAAGTGACTGCGGATGCGACCACACGATTTCAATGTCCTCAAAAGCAGATTGTTTAAGACCTGCAAGGCAGTAGTCAATCGGCAAATCAAGTGCCTTTACAATGTAAAAACGGTGCTTGAGAATAAGGTCATAAACTGCCGAAACAGAGCCTGCGCTTGAGTTTTCAACAGGAAGAACACCGAATGCAACCTCGCCGTTGTCAACGGCAGAAAATACATCCGCAAAGCTTTTGTAGTTGACAGCCTCGCCGTTCGGGAAAAGTCTTAAGGTTGCCTCATGACCGTTAGCACCCTTGATTCCCTGATACGCAACCTTGATTCCGCTTGACGGAATATCTGTGCTTGCGTTGTTGATAACGCTTTTAAGCTCTTTGCCGCTGCCGACAATGTTGTGCTGGAGCGCCCTTGAAAGCTCCATAATGTTTGAGTAGAGAAGTCTTGCGGATGCGCCGTATTCGCCTCCCTTTTCTTCAACGGCATCAAGAATTTCATTCTCTCTGCCCTCGTTAAAAACGGGAATGTTGTTTGCCTGCTTGTAGATGCCGACATCCCTTGCACAATCCATTCTCTGCTTAAAAAGCTCAATAAGCTGATTGTCTATTTTGTCAATATCTTTTCTGATTTCTTTTAAATCTCTCATAAAGGCCTCACATAAGGTTAATAATTGCAACAGCCGTAACAGCCTCAATAACAGGGACTGCTCTCGGCACAATACACGGATCGTGTCTGCCGTGAATAACAAGCTCTGCATTTTCTTTTGTCTGAAGATTTACAGTCCTTTGCGGTTGTGAAATTGACGGTGTAGGCTTTACAGCGGCACGGAAAATAATCGGCATTCCGTTTGTAATTCCGCCCAAAATACCACCGCAGTTGTTTGTTGTTGTAACAACCTTGCCGTCTTTGTATTCAAACGGATCGTTCGACTGCGAGCCTCTCATTGTTGAAAGCTCAAAGCCTTTGCCGAACTCAATGCCCTTAATTGCGGGAACACCGAAAACAGCCTTGGCAATAACGCCCTCAACACCTTCAAACATCGGCTCACCGTAGCCTGCGTCAATGCCTGTTACGCAACATTCAATTGTTCCGCCGATGCTGTCCTGTGCCATTCTGGCATCTTCAACGGCATCTCTCATAGGTTTTTCGGCAGTTTCGTCAATGAGTGCAAACGATGAGTTGTTCAGCTTTTCAATGAGTGCGTCATCAATTTCCGTCGGAGAGAAGGAGCTGTCGGAAACATTGCCGATACTGCTGATATGGGCAGCAATTTTAACGCCCTTTGATTCAAGAATCTGACGGCAGACAGCACCTGCAAAAACAATCGGTGCTGTAAGTCTGCCCGAAAAATGGCCGCCGCCGCGAATATCGTTTGACGCATTATATTTTACAAAGGCGGTGTAGTCGCTGTGACCGGGGCGGGGGCAGTCGAGAAGATTGCCGTAGTCACCGCTTTTTGTGTTGGTGTTTTCAATTACGGCACAAAGCGGAGCACCTGTCAGCCTGTTGCCGAGCATACCCGAAAGAACCTTCGGAAGGTCTTTTTCTTTTCGGGGAGTTGCTGTTTTATCCTTGCCCGGAGCACGGCGGGCCATTTGAGTGAGAACCCTGTCAAAGTCAACCTCAAATCCTGCCGGAAGTCCGTCAATTACAACTCCGATTCCGTTGCCGTGGCTTTCGCCGAAAACGGAAATTTTTATCTTATCACCGTAGGTCGAGGACATTCGCCTTACCTCCAATATTATTATAATCTATGTAAAAATCAGGGTAACTTTTGTTGATTGAAAGCGCATAGCTTGACTCAATTTCACCGTTGAGTCTTACTGCGCAGACACCTGCCGACATTACTATCCTGTGGTCGTTAAAACCCTCGCAGAATCCGCCCTTGAGGGTGTCAATTCCCTCAACAACAAGTCCGTCAGGCAATTCGGTCACCTTACCGCCGAGATCGTTTATCAGCTTAGCGGTTGCCGTAAGACGGTCACATTCTTTTATGCGAAGTCTTTCGGCATTGTAAATCTTGGTTGTTCCCTTTGCAAATGCGGCACAAACCGTCAGCACGGGTACAAGGTCGGGAATCTGTGACGCATCAATGTCAATTGCATTCAGCTCTGCCTTTTCAACGGTTACGGAAGTATCAGTCTGCGTTACCTTTGCACCAAACCGTGCAAGCAACTCGGCAATCTTCCTGTCACCCTGTGCAGAATTTCTGTTGACGCCGTTCACAGTCACCTTTCCGCCGAGTGCTCCTGCAACCATAAAGAAAGCCGCCTGCGACCAGTCGCCGTCTGTTGTGTAATCATGCGGAGTGTATGACTGACCGCCCTTGATGTGCCAGCCGTTGTCGGTTGTTTCAATTTCAACACCAAATTGTGCCATAGTGTAAATTGTCATATTTATGTAGCCGACGCTCTCAATCGGAGATGTCAGCACAATGTCGCTGTCGCCCTCAACAAGCGGAAGAGCAAGCAGAAGTCCCGTAATGAACTGCGAACTTACATTACCGGGAATTTCAAAAGTTCCGCTTTCAAGCTGACCGCTGATTTTGAGCGGCAGACCGCCCTCGGTTTCACACTTTACTCCTGCTTTTGGCAGAGCCTCCGTGAAAATTCCGATAGGTCTTTCGGGAAGCTTTCCGTGACCGACAAAAGTGGCATTAATACCGCCGGCTGCGGCTACGGGTATGAAAAATCGCAAAGCACTGCCGCTTTCGCCGCAGTCGAGCGTTACATTATCTGTTTTAAAAATATTTGTACCGTCAACAGTCAGCACTCCGTCCTTTATTGAGGCGGTGCATCCCATATCCTCAATTACACCGATTGTCGCCTTAATGTCATTTGAGAGAGCAACGGGCGCAATTGTGCATTTGCCCCTTGTGAGGGCGGCACAGATAATTGCACGGTGGACATCGCTCTTTGACGGGGGAATGTTCACCTCGCCGTTTGGTACAAACGGAAGATACCGTACATACGGCTTACTGCTTTTGTCGGTTGACAAAGCCATACTTCCACAGCCTTTCATTAAAATATGTTTACCGTGTTACGGTGTGATGAAGTCGAGCAAATCGGAGATTGCAACCTTCTTGGTAAAGCTTGTGCCGATTTTCTCAAGCAAAACAACATTGATTGACGATCCCGAAGTTTTCTTGTCTGTCTGAGCCGCCTCGGCAATTTTTTCAAGGCTTGCGTCATCGGTAGTCGGCAAACCGTAGGTTGCACAAACCTCTTCAATCTTGTATGCGGTTCCTGCCTCGGTAAGTCCGTGCTTTTCGCTTGCCTTTGTCATCATTACCATACCGACGGCAACTGCCATACCATGTGTGATGCCTGTGTAGTTGTAGATTTTTTCGATTGCGTGACCGAGTGTGTGACCGAAGTTGAGAAGCATTCTTTCCCCTGCTTCCTTTTCGTCACGGTTTACTACATCACGCTTAATTTTTACACAGGTTTCAATTACATCGTCAATGTGTTCAAGAGCGTCGCCGTTTGCAAGCATTTCAAAAAATTCGCTGTCCTTGATACAGCCGTACTTGATAACCTCAGCCATACCGTCTGTGATGAACTGGTCGGGAAGAGTTGAAAGAGTGTCGGGATCAATCAAAACAGCCTTTGGCTGATAGAATGCACCGACAAGGTTCTTGCCCTGTGCAATGTCAACACCTGTTTTTCCTCCTACGGATGAGTCAACCTGTGCAAGCAGAGATGTCGGAATCTGAACAAAGTCGATTCCTCTCAGATATGTTGCGGCGGCAAAGCCTGCCATATCGCCCGTAACACCGCCGCCGAGTGCAACGATAAGGTCTTTTCTTGTCATCTTAAAATCTGCAAGTGTGTCATAGATATCTGCGATTGTGTTAAGATTCTTTGACTGCTCGCCAGCCTGAAAAACATGGGCGGTAGTCTGATAGCCCTGCTGTGAAAGAGAGTTGAGAACTCTCCATTTGTACAGCGGAGCAACATTTGTATCTGTTACAATAGTGATTTTTTCTGCATTTGAAAGCTTTTTGATAATCTCGCCGCAATTATCAAGGATACCTCTTTCAATCATAATGTCATAGGGACTTCCCGTGGAAACATGAATAGTTTTCATAAAAGTTCTCCTTCCTCTTTATTCTCCGAGTGCCTGTTTGACCTCTCTGCCCTTTTCAAGAAGTGCCTTGAGAGCGTCGGCGTCTTCGGCACTTATTGCATCTTTAATTTTTGTAATATTATCTATAAGTATATCAAGCTCGGAAACGAGCGGATCTTTGTTTTCAAGGAAAAGCTCGCTCCAAAGCGTTGAATTTATGTTTGCAACTCTCGAAACATCTCGGTAACTTCCTGCCGAAAAGCCTTTGTGGTTCGGACAGCACGGACTTAAAACATATGAACACGCAAGCACATGCGGAAGCTGTGATGTGAAAGCAATCATTCTGTCGTGTTCTTCGGGAGTTGTGATTTTTACTGTGCCAAAGCCGATTGATTTTGCAAAGTCGGACAACATATTTACAACGCTGTTATCAGCCTTGCACGGAACGATAATGTAGCTTGCGTTTTTGTAAAGGTCGGCATCCGAAACATCAAAACCGTTTGTTTCCTTGCCTGCCATCGGATGACTGCCGGCAAAAACAAAGCCGAATTTTTCGGAAAGCTTTGTCATCTGCGGACAAATTGCCCTCTTGATGCCTGAAACATCGGTTACAACCGCACCTTTTTTTATGTGTTCTCCGTACCTTGCAACATAGTCAACAACCGCCTGCGGATACATTGAAAGGATAATTAGGTCTGCGTTTTCAAGGCTTTCATGTGTGCCGATTTCATCAATCGCACCTTCTTTTAAAGCCTTTTCGGCAGTAGATTTTGTTCTGTTGATACCGATTACACGGTGGTCGGTGTACTTTTTTATCGCCTTGCAAAAACTGCCGCCGATAATTCCGAGTCCTACAACTGCAATATTCACTGCATTAGCCTCCGTTTGTGTATTCTTTAGTAAAGTTAATTAAAGTCCAAATCGGTACGGCTGAAAAACCGTACCGAAAGTAAAAATCTTAATTTAATTTGTCAACAGCCTTTTTTAAGCCGAAAACCTTCTTTGCAACTCCGTCAAACTGCTTTGGAGTAAGTGACTGCGCACCGTCCGAAAGTGCGTGCGGCGGATCGTTGTGAACCTCTATGATAAGACCGTCTGCACCTGCGGCAACTGCTGCCATTGCAAGCGGTTCAACAAGCCATGACTTGCCCGAAGCATGGCTCGGATCAACAATAACAGGAAGGTGAGAAAGCTTTTTGATAATCGGGATAGCCGAAATATCAAGAGTGTTTCTTGTAAATGTTTCGTATGTGCGGATACCTCTTTCGCAGAGCATAACCTTATCGTTACCGCCTGCCATAATATATTCGGCACTCATGAGCCATTCTTCGATTGTTGCGGAAAGACCTCTCTTGAGAAGGATAGGCTTGTCAATTTTGCCGAGCTCCTTGAGAAGCTCAAAGTTCTGCATATTTCTTGCACCAACCTGAATAATGTCCACATTCTCAAACATATCAATGTGTGACGCTCTCATAATTTCTGTTACAATCGGCAGACCTGTTTCTCTTCTTGCTGTTTTAAGAAGGTCAAGTCCTTCTGCCTTGAGTCCCTGGAAAGCGTATGGTGAAGTACGGGGCTTGAATGCGCCGCCTCTGAGAAGTGTTGCGCCCGATGCCTTAACATCCTTTGCAATCTGAACAATCTGCTCCTCGCTTTCAACAGAGCAGGGACCTGCCATAATGTGCAGACTGCCGTCACCGATTGTTACATTGTCATTGATTTTGATGACTGTATTGTCGGGATGGAACTTTCTGTTAGCCTTTTTGTACGGCTCCTGAACTCTCTTTACATTTTCAACAATATCCTGAGCGTCAATGTACTCAATGTCAATTTTTGTTGTATCGCCGATAAGACCGAGTACGGTTGACTGAACACCGTCCCATTTATTAACCTTTACATCATAGCTCTCTTTGAGCATATTTGTGAATTTTGTAATCTGCTCCTCTGTTGCAGACGGTTTTAATACTATAATCATTGCTTTAATTTCCTTTCAATTCACTTTTGACGAAACGAATCGAAGTTCGTCATATTTCTTTAGTCATTTTAGCACTTTAAAGCGTGATAGTCAATAGAATAAATGCAGAATCAAGCGTTTTTATGCGGTTTTTCAGCCACATCTGTACCGTTTACTGCGTCGATTATTGCAAAAGCGGTTTTTAACGGTGTGTTTTGACCCTTTATCACAATATCGGCAGCGGCATGATAAATTGGGTATCTGTCATTATAGAGGTCTTTCATAACCCTGTCCCTGTCCGGACGCTGAAGCAAGGGTCTTGTTGTATCGTTTTTAAGACGGCTTTTGATGATTCCGAGAGGCACATCAAGAAAAACAATCTTGTCTTTGCCCTTAAAAGCCTCAACATTTCTTTTGAATGTAAACGCACCGCCGCCCGATGCAATTACAAGACCTTCAAGCCCTGCAAGCTCAACACAGGCGTCATGTTCCATATCACGAAACTTTTCTTCGCCGTATTTTTCAAATATTTCAGAAACGGTCATTCCTGCTTTTTCTTCAATGTATGAATCCATATCAAGGAATTTTCTTCCCGATTTTCTCGCAATGTTTTTGCCTACGGTTGATTTTCCGCAGCCCATAAATCCGCATAAAACTATGTTGTTCACTTTAAATTTCTCCGTTCATCAGAAATTCTTTTCAAGCTCTTTTGCAGAGTCGATACAAAGCTGAGCAATGTCGTCCTTGTCATAAACAGAGCCGTCCCAATGTTCGTGAGAAACAACTGCCTGCCATACGAGCATTGCCATTCCGCTTTCGGCTGTTGCACCGTTTGCCCTTGCCTTTTTAACAAGCATTGTTTCAAGCGGATTGTAAACAGCGTCAAATACATTTGTACAACGGTTTATTACACTGTCGCTTACAGGCTGATTTTCAATCTTAGGAAACATTCCGATAGGAGTTGCGTTGATAAGCACATCAATGTCACCCGAAAGTTCGTCAATAAGGCAGAAGCTTACATCGCAGCCTGCAACTGTTTTTCTGATTTCATCGCATAAAGCCTCGGCAATTTTCAAATCCTCTTTTCTTACGGCAAAGAGGAGGGGCTGTTTTTTGAGAACAACCTCATATGCCATTGTTCTTGCAACGCCGCCGCAACCGATGATTACGATTCTGCCGTTAAGCATAATTCCTGCCGCATCAAGAGCCTTTAAAAATCCGTCCGGATCTGTTGTGTAACCCTTTGAAATGCCGTTTTTGTTTGAAACCGTGTTCACACTGCCGTACATCTCGGCCTTTGCGTCAATTTCGTCAAGAAACGGAATGACTGCCTGCTTATGCGGAATTGTAATGTTAAATCCGTCAAGTTTTGAAAGGGTATTTTTAAATTCATATTCAAGATTTTCGGGAGCAATGTCAAGCTTTGTATATTCGGCTTTGACGCCCTGAAGTTCAAAAAGTCTTGTGTGTATAAACGGTGACATTGTGTGACCGATTGGGTGACCGATTACGGCAAATTTCTTGGTTTCCATAATAAAAAAATACCTCCGAGGTTCATATTTTTAGCTATGCAGAAATAAACTTAAAAGAAATTATTTATGCAAAAATCAGAAATTTTTCAAAAAAATTTCAAATATATATTGACAAAGGGGTAAATAATCAATAATATAAGGGAAGTGAAGCAATCCGTTTGCTTTCATACCATTGTAGCATAAACTAAGTGCTTTTGTCTATAATTTACTTTGGACAATCAATATTTTTACCGGGAGGAATTATTAATGGTATTAGAAAAAGTTAAGGCAATTCTTGCTGAACAGTTCGATGTTGAAGAGGATAAGATTACTGCCGACACAGATCTTCAGGAAGATCTCGGCGCAGATTCACTCGATGTTGTTGACCTTCTTATGTCAATCGAAGACGAGTTCGAGGTTGAAGTTCCCGATGAGGAAATCGAAAACATCAAGACAGTTGGTTCACTCGTTTCTTACATCGAGGCTAACTCATAATTTGCTCTTGTTTTTTCGCACTTAATTTTTGAGAGGTCGTTTTTACGGCCTCTTTTTGTTTTGCTCAAAAAGGTTGAAAATTTGCAGATTTAGTGTATATTGAAAAGGCTGAAAATTTAAAAATTCAGGCTGTATCAAAAAGGTTGAAAAATAAAAGAATTAGTGTATAATAGTAATGTTATAGATGTTATGACAGCCGTGTATTCGGCATTTTGAAAATGCAAAAAAATATGTTAAAAAATAAATAAAATTTTATTTTACGGAGGGAATATAATGGCAAACAACAAAAAAATGGTTGAAGCTATCACAAGCAGAGATGAGGACTTTGCAAAATGGTACACCGACATCGTTAAAAAAGCTGAGCTCGTTGACTATTCGGGCGTAAAGGGCTGTATGGTTATCCGCCCCTACGGCTATGCTATCTGGGAAAATATTCAGGCTGACCTTGACCGCCGTTTCAAAGAAACAGGTCACGAGAATGTTTATATGCCTATGTTTATTCCCGAAAGTCTTTTACAGAAAGAAAAAGACCATGTTGAGGGCTTTGCTCCCGAATGTGCATGGGTTACTGTAGGCGGTCAGGAAAAGCTTCAGGAGCGTCTTTGCGTTCGTCCTACATCGGAAACTCTTTTCTGTGAGCATTATAAAAAGATTATCAACACATACCGTGATCTTCCGAAGCTCTACAACCAGTGGTGCAGCGTTGTAAGATGGGAAAAGACAACCCGTCCGTTCCTTCGTACATCGGAATTCCTCTGGCAGGAAGGTCATACAATGCATGAAACCGAAGAAGAAGCAAGAGAAGAAACGCTCAGAATGTTACATGTTTATTCTGATTTCTACAAGGAAACTCTTGCTATTCCGGCAGTAATCGGCAGAAAGACAGAAAAAGAAAAGTTCGCAGGTGCCGAAGAAACCTACACAATCGAGCCGATGATGCACAACGGTGTTGCTCTTCAGGGCGGTACATCACACTACTTCGGCGACGGCTTTGCAAAGAGCTTTGGCATCACATACACAGGCAAGGACAACAAGCTTCATTATCCGCATCAGACATCATGGGGTGTTTCTACAAGAATGATCGGTGCGCTCATTATGGTTCATTCTGATGATGACGGTCTTGTTCTTCCGCCGAAGATTTCCCCTATTCAGGTTGCACTCATTCCAGTTGCACAGCACAAAGAGGGTGTTCTTGAAAAGGCAGAGGAGCTTAGAAAAGCACTTGCCGAAAAGTTCAGAGTAAAACTCGATTCTTCAGACCATGCTCCCGGATGGAAGTTTGCCGAGTATGAAATGAAGGGCGTGCCTGTAAGAGTTGAAATCGGTCCTAAGGATATTGAAAAGAACCAGTGCGTTGTTGTTCGCCGTGATACCCGTGAAAAGGCATTTGTTTCAATTGACAAGCTTGTACCGTTTGTTGAAAACCTTATGGTCACAATCCACAACGATATGTATGACCGTGCTCTTAAAAACACACAGGAAAAGACATTCACGGCAACAACATTTGATGAGTTCGTTGACACAGCCAAGAACAAGCCCGGCTTTATCAAGGCTATGTGGTGCGGCGATACAGCCTGTGAAGAAAAAATCAAAGAAGTTACAGGCGGTGTAAAAAGCAGATGTATCCCCTTCAACGAGGAGCATCTCTCGGATGTTTGCGTATGCTGCGGCAAGCCTGCAAAGCATATGGTATTCTGGGGCAAGCAGTATTAATTTGTAAATAAAGTCAATAATATTTTCAGAGGCGACGGGAATGCAGTCGGTTGATTTGAAAAAGCGTAGGCGTGCAGTAAAAATTGCAAATGCCGTAAACAGTATCGAGGGTGTTCCTGTTTCCAAAGAGGTAAAACTTATTCAGGCTCGTTTTGCCAAAGGTGAGCTAACGAGTGAACAGATGAAAGCCGAAGTTATTTCTTTTTGTAACTCAATTTAAGTAGTATCATAAGAAAATACAAACCTGTTCCTCATGAATATTTTGAAGATTGACAGTTTAAGATAAACAAAGGGTGGTGAGAAAATGCCAATCAAGGTACAAAGTAATCTTCCGGCAATCAAGGTGCTGGAATCGGAAAATATTTTTGTAATGCCGAACGAGGTCGCTCTCAGGCAGGATATCCGTCCGCTGAAAATTCTTATTCTGAATCTGATGCCGACAAAAATCGAAACCGAAACCCAGCTTTTAAGGCTGCTCGGCAACAGTCCTCTGCAGGTTGATATCGAGCTTTTGCAGATGGCATCACACACCTCTAAAAACACCTCTCCGCATCACCTGACAACTTTTTACAAGACATTTAATCAGGTGAAGAACGAAAGCTTTGACGGAATGATTATCACGGGTGCGCCTGTTGAACAGCTCGACTTTGAAGAGGTCGATTATTGGGGTGAGCTTTGTGAAATTATGGAATGGTCAAAGCATAATGTGTGTTCAACATTCCACATCTGCTGGGGCGCTCAGGCAGGTCTTTATTATCACTACGGCATAAAAAAGCACCTTTTGCCCGAAAAATTAAGCGGAATTTACACCCACAAGGTGCTTGTTCCGCATCACAAGCTTATGAGAGGCTTTGACGATACTTTTACAATCCCTCATTCAAGGCATACGGGAATTGATGAAGAGGCGTTGAAAAGGTGCAGAGGGCTTGAAGTACTTGCGGTTTCCGAGATTGCAGGTTCATGCGTAATTTGCAGTCGAAACGGCAGACAGGTGTTTGTTACAGGTCACGCAGAGTATGACCGTGACACCCTTGCCAAGGAATATTTCAGAGATAAAAACAAGGGACTCAATCCGAATGTTCCTTACAATTATTTTCCGAATGACGATGCGTCAAAAACTCCGCCGATGATTTGGAGGAGCAACGCAACCTTGCTCTACACAAACTGGCTTAACTATTTTGTTTATCAGGCGACTCCGTATGACCTCCGTGAGCTTATCAACAGATATCCTCACTAAATTAAATACAAAATCAACCCCGAAGTGCCAAAACTTCGGGGTTTTGTTATGTAAAGTGTTGTATTTATCGTGTACATTATGTTATAATTATTTTAATTGTACATAATGAAAAAGTGCAAAAATGAAAATCTGCAATGAAACAGGTGTTTTTATGGAGAAAAAGCGTACCGTAATCAAGGTTGGTACTTCAACGCTGACTTATGAAAACGGAAAAATAAATTACAGAAGAGTTGAACAGCTTTGCAAGGTGCTTTCCGATTTGCAGAACCGCGGAGAACAGGTTATCTTCGTTTCTTCGGGTGCTATTGCTGTAGGAATGGGCAAGGCAGGTCTTGACAAGCGACCTACCGAAACCAAGAAAAAACAGGCTCTTGCCGCAATCGGTCAGTGTGAACTTATGTTTATGTATGACAAACTTTTCGGCGAGTACAACCACTCTGTTGCTCAGCTGCTGCTTACCCGCCACGCTGTTGAAACAGAGCAGAAAAGGCAGAATGTTATCAACACAATTGACGAGCTTCTCAGAATGAACATTATCCCCGTAATCAACGAAAACGATACCGTTACAATTGATGAGCTTGAGGGCAACAATTTCGGTGATAACGATATGCTTTCCGCAATTGTCGCAGGTCTTGTTGCCGCAGACAGACTCATTATTCTTACGGATATTGACGGTCTGTACGATTCAAACCCACGAACAAATCCAAATGCCAAAAAGCTTGATATTATCGAAAAAATCAATGCGGAAATTTTTGAAATGGCGGCAGGTACAGGCTCAAACCGTGGTACAGGCGGTATGATTACAAAGCTTCAGGCGGCTGATTATGCCACAAAACGAGGTGTTGAGGTCAGCGTTATCAACGGCTCAAATCCCGAAAATCTTTATGAAGTAATTGACGGAAACAAAATCGGAACAAAATTTTTACCTGTTAAATAATCGGAGGAAAATTATGACTACACTTGAACAAATGGGCGCAAAGGCAAAAGATGCGTCAAGATTTCTTATGACAGCCGGTTCAAAAAAGGACATTGCCCTCGGTGCAATTGCAGACGCACTCTGCGAAAACTGCGAAAAAATTCTTGCAGCTAACAAAATTGACCTTGAGAACGGCGAAAAAAGCGGTCTTACGGCATCACTTCTCGACAGACTCAGATTGTCAGAGGAGAGAATCAACGGTATGGCTGACGGGGTAAGACAGGTTGCGGCTTTACCCGATCCCGTGGGCAGAGTTCTTGACGGCAGAACCCTCAAAAACGGCTTGCAGATTGAAAAGGTAACAGTTCCGATGGGTGTTATCGGAATCATCTTTGAGGCAAGACCTAATGTAACTTCCGATGCGGCGGCTCTTTGCCTTAAAGCAGGCAGTGCCGTAATTCTTCGTGGCGGTAAAGAGGCTTTTCATTCAAATATGGCAATCGCAAAGGTTATGCGTGACGCACTTGAAAAGGCAGGATTTCCCCGTGACTGCGTAGCACTTGTTGAGGACACAACAAGACAGAGCGCAACAGAGCTTATGCAGCTTTCCGATTATCTCGATGTGCTCATTCCCCGTGGCGGTGCAGGACTTATCAAAAGCGTTGTTGAAAATGCAAAGGTTCCCGTTATCGAAACAGGCGTGGGTAACTGCCATATCTATGTTGACAAGAGTGCAGATATTGAAATGGCGAAGAATATTGTTTTCAACGGCAAAACCTCTCGCCCATCTGTATGCAATGCGCTTGAAACATTGCTTGTACACAAGGATATCGCAGAAAAAGCTCTGCCCGTAATCAAAGCAGAGCTTGATAAAAAGAATGTTGAAATCAGAGGCTGTGACAGAACAAAACAGATTCTCGGCGACTGCGTTGTTACTGCAACGGAAGAAGATTATAGAATCGAATTTCTCGATTACATCATTGCCGTAAAGGTTGTTGACAGCCTTGATGACGCAATTGCTCACATTCAGAAGTACAGTACAGGTCACAGCGAATGCATTGTGACAAGCGACTACAACAGTGCAAACGAGTTCACGACACGAATTGATTCTGCGGCGGTTTATGTAAACGCATCAACTCGCTTTACCGACGGCGGAGAATTCGGACTCGGTGCAGAAATCGGAATTTCAACCCAAAAGCTCCACGCAAGAGGACCTATGGGACTTAACGAGCTTACAAGCTCAAAATATATCATCAGAGGAAACGGACAAATCCGATAATCACATCAGAAGATACATCAGCGCAAGCAGAACTGACGGATCGGTGTTTTCCTCCATAAGCAGTATCACAAGCAAAAGAATTAGGCTCTGTTCCTTGTTTTTGAACATCAGATTCAAAAGACCGTCATCCTTTTTCGGAACGGACGGTTCGGGGAGTTCGGACTTTGGTTCTTCCTGCTTTTCGGGTTGTTTCGGAACTTCCCTTCTTGGTGCTTCACGATTGAATTGCGGCTTTCGGTGCATCTGCTGTGCTCGGTTAAAAGCCTCCTCTTCAAAACTCGGCAAAAAATCACCTCCTGTCAGAACAATCCGTTTTCACGCAGTAACGGCATAAGGCGGAATAATTTCAGCATCTTTTCGGCTTTGTCAAGCTTTTCCTGCCGTTCATGTGAAAGAAACGGTCTGAGCGAATCAAGCAGTCGGGTGGTGTCATCGCTGTTGTTCAATGAGCTTAAAAGCGGTGCAAATTTGGCAATTGTGCCGATTGTGTCGTCACCGCCCAGCACTGACATAAGGTTATTTTCGGGCGGTTTCGGCTTTGGCGGTTGTTTTTGCTCACCCGTCAGACCAAGCTGTGCCCCAAGACTTTGCACCTGTTTCATTGCCTCGGGATTCTGCAAAATCTGATTGAGCTTATCCTGTAAATCAGACATATCATTCACCGCCGAGCAGTTTCATCAGCGCCTGAGCCTGCGGACTTTGCAAAAGTTTCTTTGCTTTTTCGGGATCCGACAGAACGCTCTCAATCTGCTTTGATTGATTCGGATTTGTATTTTTCAAAAGATTTTCTATGTTACCGCTTTGTGCGGCACTTTCAAGCTGTTCCTTAGAGATACCGTACTTTTTCGATACCTCACCGAGCAGTTTATTAACTTTTTTATTATCAGACATACCAACACCTCAACATATACTATGCGGAAATTTTATTTTTAGAACGGAGAATTTTCAATGCGTATTTTGGTAGTTTCGGACACTCACGGAGATCTTCGCAGTCTTATCAAAGCCGTTGACGCACAGCGCAAGGCGGAAATAATTGTTCATTGCGGTGACGGTGAAGAACAACAGCGGTTTTTAAAAGATAATTACAAAGACAAAATGATTGTTGCCGTAAGAGGCAACTGCGATTGGAACAGCTTTTTTCCGTCAAAGGAGATTTTTAAAGTCTGCGGTAAAACTATCTTTGTGACACACGGACATCTCTATGATGCAAAATCGGGACTTTACCGCATTACCTCCGCCGCAAGAGAAGCAGGAGCGGATATTCTCCTCTTTGGTCATACACATATGCCTCTCACACTCTATGAGGACGGTCTGTATATTATGAACCCCGGTTCATGCCACGGATACTATGCGTCCTACGGCATTATCGACATCACCGACAAGGGCGAAATTGTTACCAATACCGTAGCCTTAAAATAATTGTGGAAATTGCAAAAATAAAATGATATAATTAAATGTGATAAATAAGCGGAGGTGGGATTTTGAATTTCGACGGTTTCGATTTTGACGACAATATAAAACAAACCTTCAACACCCTTGATATTCAGGGCAGAGTTCCCCACGCTGTTGTAATAGAAAGCAGGGACAGCGAAAAGGCGATGAACCTTGCCGTGTTTCTGTCAATGTATGCGGTGTGTACCGAACCCGTAAAGCCTTGCGGTCATTGTGAGCAATGTCACAAGGCAAAGAATATGGCACACGCCGACATTAAATATGTTGAACTTCCAAATGACAGAAAACAAAATTCAATTGAGCAGATGAGAGAGATAATCGGTGACTCTGTCATAAAGCCGAATGAGGCAGATGCAAAGGTGTATATCTTCCCTTTTGCCGACACAAGGCTTTCGGACATTGTTCAAAACTCGTTTTTGAAACTTCTTGAAGAACCTCCGCAGAATGTATATTTCATTATGCTCTGCGAAAACTCCAAGAAACTGCTCCCGACAATTCTCTCCCGCTCAAGTGTATTCCGTCTGAAAACAAAAGATGTTTTCAGTGAGGATGCGGTTGCAGGCGCAAAGAAAATTGTAAAAGGAATTTTATCGACACGGGAGTACAACCTTATGCAGGCACTCTATGCCCTCAGCGACAAAAACCTTGCAGACGAAATTCTGCTTGTCGTAAAGCTGATTCTGCGTGACGGAATGGCAAAAAGCGTCGGAGCGGATGCGGTTTTTGACGAGGAATGTGCGGGGGAGCTTGCAAGACGATTTACTCGGGCAAAGCTGATTTCTATGATTGAGCTTACCGAGAACGCAAAACTGAAAATACCGAAACACATAAATATAAATCTCCTCACAACTTGGCTGTGCGGAGAATACAGGAGGATTTCATGGCAGAGATAATCGGAGTACGATTTAAAGAAGTCGGCAAAGTGTATTACTTTGATCCGCTTGACAATAAACTTAACACAGGCGACAGGGTAATTGTTGAAACGGCAAGAGGTCTTGAGTGCGGAGAGGTTGCAACTCCGAACAAGACCGTTGACGATGCGGAGATTTCGCATCCGCTCAAGCCGTTAATCAGAATTGCAACCGAAAAAGACCTGAATCACCTTGCGGAAAACAAACTCAAAGAAAAGGAAGCATACAGAATCTGTGAACAGAAAATTGCCAACCACAAGCTTGAAATGAAGCTTGTAAATGTTGAATACACATTTGACAACAGCAAAATTCTTTTCTACTTTACGGCTGACGGACGAGTTGACTTCCGTGCTCTTGTAAAAGACCTTGCAAGTGTGTTCAGAACAAGAATTGAACTTCGCCAGATAGGCGTGCGTGATGAGGCAAAAATGCTCGGGGGACTCGGCATCTGCGGTAAGCCGTTCTGCTGTGCAAGCTTTATGGGCGAGTTCCAGCCCGTTTCAATCAAAATGGCAAAGGAGCAGGGCCTGTCACTCTCTCCCGTTAAAATTTCGGGAACCTGCGGCAGACTTATGTGCTGTCTTAAATATGAACAGGAGGCATACACAGACCTTCTTAAACACACCCCAAAGGTAGGAGCAATTGTAAATACTCCCGAAGGCAGAGGTCTTGTTGTTGAAAACAACCTGATTGCAGGAACTTTAAAGGTTAAGCTCAACAACACTCCCGAAGACGCCGCTCCGAAATCATTCACAGTCAAGCAATGCAAGCTTGTTAAGGACGGCTACATCAAGCTTGACAAAAAGGAAATGGAAAAATTCAAGGGACTTGAATAATTTTTTGTAATGCGTACAGCGTTCGTCAAGTTGCAGTAAAAAAGAACTGTTTTCAGTTTAAAATATAAAATTCTTTCCAAAAGGTTGCTTTTTTCAAAATTTATGTTACAATAAAGGTGAAATTCATGAAGGAGGTATTTCCCTATGGCATATACTATCAGTGACGATTGCATCATGTGTGGTGCTTGTGCAGACAACTGCCCTTGCGACGCTATTTCAGAAGGCGACGGCAAGTATGAAATCAATGCAGACGCTTGTGTTGATTGCGGTTCATGTGCTGAAGTTTGCCCCGTCGGCGCTCCACAGGAAGGCTGATTAAGGGTTAATCCACAAAGACAGGCGGCAGGGATTTCCTTGCCGCTTTTTAATTACTGTTTTCAGGGGAATACCGATGAACAATAAACATCTTGAACCGCTTGGCGGCGGTATTAAAATATATGTGTCAGACAGCTACCGTTTTTCAACGGACACAATTTTACTTGCTGATTTTTCAAAGCAAATCGGTGCAAAAAAATGTGTTGACCTCGGCACGGGCTGCGGAACTATTCCGCTTTTGTGGTACAAAAACAACAACCGCCTTGATATCACGGCGGTAGAAATACAGGAGAATGCCTGCAAGCTGTTTTCACAAAGTCTTGAATACAACAATCTTCAGGACAAAATCAGAATTGTAAACTCGGACTTAAACAAGCTTGACGGTGCATTGCCGCTCGGCTCGTTTGACCTTGTTGCCTGCAATCCGCCCTACAAAATCAGCGGAGGCGGAATTACAAATCCCGAAAACGCAAAGCTTGTTGCAAGGCACGAATCCGAATGTACGCTTGACGATGTGTGCCGTTGCGGTTCGTCGCTTTTGCAGTTTGGAGGACGGCTCTGCATTTGTCAGCGTCCCGAAAGGCTTGCCGATGCAATGGAAGCAATGCGTAAATATTCGGTTGAGCCGAAAAAATTAAGGCTTGTTCAACAGCGAAAGTCAAAAGCCCCGAAGCTATTTTTGCTTGAAGGCAGAAGGGGCGGCAAAAGGGGATTTCTTGAGGTTATGCCAACCCTGTTTATTGAGGACGAAAGCGGAAACTTTTCCGAAGAAATGCTGAACATCTACGGCAGTTACAAGGAGGACTATATAAATTGAGCGGAATTTTATATGTAACGGGAACGCCGATCGGCAACCTCGGAGATTTTTCACCGAGAGCCGCAGAAACCCTCGAATCGGTTGATTTCATTGCGGCAGAGGACACAAGGGTAACGCTTAAGCTCTTGAATCATTTCGGCATAAAAAAGCCTATGGTGAGCTATTTTGAACATAACAAGCGTGAGCGTGGCGAAATCATCTGCAACAGAATTGAACAGGGCGAAAATTGTGCAATTGTAACGGACGCCGGAATGCCGTGCATTTCCGATCCGGGTGAAGATTTGATAAAGCTCTGCGAGGAGCGTGGAATAAAAACCGTGGTGATTCCCGGTCCGAGTGCCGTGATTTCCGCACTTGCGGTTTCGGGACTTGAAACAGGCAGATTCACATTTGAAGGCTTTTTGAGCGTGAACAAAAAGAGTCGCAACGAGCATCTTGACAGTCTGAAAAACGAACACAGAACAATGATTTTCTACGAAGCACCACACAAGCTTCCGCAAACTCTCCGAGATTTGTACAGCTTTTTCGGTGACAGAAAGCTTTCGATCGTTCGTGAACTCACCAAAGTTCACGAAGAAGTAATCCGCACCACAACAAAATATGCTGCGGAAAATTATGCAGACGGCAGTCTGAAGGGCGAATTTGTGCTTGTGCTGGAGGGCAAAAAGCAAGAGGAAAAGTCCGAAGAATACACCCTTGAATTTGCGGTTGAAACCGCCCGCAAGCTGATTGAAAACGGTGCAAAGCCCACCGAGGCGGCAAAAGAGGCGGCAAGCATAACGGGCTTTAAGAAAAATGAGATTTACAGGGAGCTGTTGTAAATGACATACGAAAATGCTGTTGAAAAAATTCATTCACTTTTGACATTCGGTTCTCGTCCGGGACTTGACCGAATGAGAATTTTACTTGACAGACTCGGAAATCCGCAGGACAGGCTGAAATTTATACACATTGCAGGTACGAACGGCAAGGGCTCGGTTTGTGCTATGCTTTCATCCGCACTTGTTGCGGCAGGCTACAAAACAGGCTTGTTCATTTCACCGTATATCACGGATTTTCGTGAGAGGATACAAATAAACAATTGTATGGTGAGCGAGTCCGTTCTCACGGATGCGGTTGAAAAAACTTTCCCTATTATCGAGCAACTGCGTGAAGAGGGCACAATCATTACAGAATTTGAGTATGTCAACGCTCTTCAATTTTATATACACGCAAATGCAGATTGTGACATTGTTGTTCTTGAAACAGGAATGGGCGGTCTGCTCGACTGCACCAACACTATAAAATCACCGCTTTGTGCCGTTATCACCACAATCGGACTTGACCACACGGCAATTCTCGGTGATACAATTGAAAAAATTGCACAGCAAAAATGCGGAATCTTCAAGCCCGACTCAATGGCGGTTACTTCAAAGCAGGATATCCGTGCAATGAAGGTTATTGAATCAACTGCAAGAGAAAAGAAAATTCCGCTTGCAACGAGCGAGAGCGTTAATATTGATGTCATCGAAACCACCTTAAAGGGCAGTCGCTTTATGTTTAACGGTGTTGAAATCGACCTTCCGCTTTCGGGTGATCATCAGCTTGAAAATGCAAAAACCGCACTTGCGGCACTTGATATGCTCCGTTGCAATTCTCTGATTTCAATAACAGATGAGCAGATTGCAAACGGTTTTGCAAAGGCTGTCAACCCTGCAAGACTTGAGCTGTTGAGTGAAAAGCCGATTGTTCTGCTTGACGGTGCTCACAATCCTAACGGAATTGAGGCGCTTAAATCGGCAATCCAAAAATTCCTTCCGAATAAGTATATAATTGCAATCACAGGGATGCTTGCCGACAAGGATGTCAGCACTTCGGTAAAACTGCTTGACGGAGTTTTTGACAGGGTTTACACAGTTCCTGTTCACAATCCAAGGGCAATGCACCCTGCAAAGCTTATGCAACAGTATGCAAGATTTGTTGACGATACGGTAACCTTTGAAAGTGCCGAACACGCATTTGATATGGCTTTTGAACAGGCTGAAAAGACCGATTGTGCAGTTGTAATCTGCGGTTCGCTCTACCTTGCAGGCGAAATCCGTCCGTATATCATCAATAAAATTAAGGCTGAAAACGAATCAGCCGAAAAGTAAATTTTTCGTTACAACAGAATAAAACAAATTTTTTGCTCCGCACTTATTATCATTAAGATAACAGGTGCGGAGCTCTTATTTTTTAGAAGGACTGATAAAATTGCTGAAAACGGAATTTAAAAATAACATTCTCACGGCATACATTGACGGCGAAATTGACCACGATTCGGCGGCAGGAATACGCACAAAAATTGACGCCGCCGTTCAGACAAACAAACCGAAACTTTTGTGCCTTGATTTTTCAAAAGTATCGTTTATGGACTCATCGGGCATAGGTCTTGTAATGGGGCGATACCGCCAGATGAAGCTTGTCGGCGGAGCATTGCGTGTGATTAATATTCCCGACAGGTTGTACAGGCTTTTTTCAATGTCGGGACTTGAAAGTTTGGGGGTGTTGAGATGAAAACAGTAAATGAAATGAAACTTTGCGTGCCGTCAAAAAGCTGTAATGAGGCTTTTGCACGATGCGTTGTGTCGGCATTTGTAATGAGCCTTGATCCTACCGTGAACGAACTCAGCGACCTAAAAACCGCTGTGTCCGAGGCTGTGACAAACTGCATTGTTCACGGCTACCGCCACCAAAGCGGAACGATTTACATAAACGGAAAAATCACCTCCGAAAACAAGGTGATAATCACAATCCGTGACAAAGGCTGCGGAATTTCCGATATTAAAAAGGCAATGGAACCGTTGTTTACAACCGCTCCCGAGGAGGACAGGGCAGGACTCGGCTTTGCAGTTATGCAGAGCTTTTGCGACAAGGTGCGTGTCCGTTCAAAGCCCGACAGCGGAACAGCCGTAACTCTTGAAAAAATTATAGGTTCGGAAAATGACCGATAAAAATAAACTTGCCGACAAAAATATGGGGCTTGTCCATGCCTGTTGCAAACGATTTTCAGGCAAAGGAATAGAGTACGAAGAACTTTTTGCATCGGGTTGTCTCGGACTCGCAAAGGCGATTAATAACTTTGATGAAAGCCGTAACCTGCAGTTTTCAACCTATGCCTTTCCTGTAATTATGGGCGAAATTAAGCGACTTTTTCGTGACGGCGGTGCAGTCAGGGTAAGCCGCACATTAAAGGAGCTTTCACTTGCAATATCAAGGCTTAACAATGAAAGCAAGCTGAAAAACGGCAGAGAACTCACCGTGAGCGAGCTTGCCGAAAGGCTTGATACAAGCGAGGAAAAAATCATTGACTCACTCAACAGCACAAGAGTTCCTCTCTCCCTGACTGCCGAATATGACAGCGAGGGCAACCCACAGCTTGATATCCCGACAGATGATATTCAAGACGAAATCTCGGAACGATTGTCGCTTGAACAGGCAGTAAAATCCCTATGCGAAACCGACCGAAAAATAATTCAACTGCGGTACTATCGGAGCAAAACACAAACTCAAACCGCCAAAATTCTTTCCATGACGCAGGTTCAAATCAGTCGGCGGGAAAAGAAAATTCTCACCGCCATTCGGGACAAAATGTCGGTTTAGCACCCCGATTTTCCGAATGTGGCGTTCAATGAATCCCCTGCATATTTTTATTCATAAAAATTTTCATATTTAACAACAAAAGCGCCCGAATAACGGACGCTTTTACTTTTTCTTTAATTCTGTTTTTCAAGCTTCAGCTTTTCAACAATTGCATCAACCGTGGTTTCGATACTGCTCAGCTCCATTGACACCGTGATATCGGCATACTTTTTATAGAGCGGATAACGCACTCTGTACACATCATCAAGAGTTTCACCCTTACCGAATGCAATGCCTCTTGTTTTGATATTTGTAACTCTGCGCTTGATTTCATCGAGGTCAACATCAATGAAAACTACCTTGCCGTTTTTTCTGAGGTTTTCCATGGCATTTTCGCTGAGAACCATTGAACCGCCTGTTGCGATAACGGTCTTGTCGCAGTCAAGCTCTGCACCGATTCTTCCCTCAAGATGAAGAAAAAAGTCAAGGCCTTCATTATCAAGAATCTTCTGCAACGGCTTTCCTGCCTCTTTGCAGATTATCAAATCTACATCAACAAAGGAATAACCCAGCGCCTTGGCAAGCAACACACCGACTGTGCTTTTGCCCGATCCGGGCATTCCGATTAAAACTATATTTTTCATATTAAAGAATCCTTACATTAAGTGAATCTGTGCTTGAAGTCGGGCAGGTTTTGTTTGACGAAAGCACAACAACCGTGTCGCCTTTTTTGACAACGCCTGTGCTGAGTGCCTTTTCCATAGCCTGTTTCGTGATTGAATCAGATGTGCGCTTTTCTTCGCCCATGACAGCCATAACACCCCAGTTAAGACAGAGCTTTCTGCACACAAGCTGTGATGTTGCAACTGCAATAACGGGACAGTCAGGTCTGTAATGAACCATCGCTCTTGCAACTCGACCTGTTGCACTTTCAACAATAATAGCCTTTGCGCCTACTGCCTGTGCAATATTCTTTGCAGCTTTACAGATACTTGATCTTATTGGGTTAGTGTCCTTCATTCCGTGTTCTTCCACATACTCATGAAGTGCGGTAAATTCACCGTTTTCCTCAGCCTCCGAACAAATTGCGTCAAGTGCCTTTACGCTTTCAATCGGGTACTTACCTGCGGCGGATTCTGCCGAAAGCATTACTGCGCTTGTGCCGTCATAAACTGCATTGGCAACATCGCTGATTTCGGCTCTTGTAGGACGGGGAGCCGTTGTCATACTCTCAAGCATCTGGGTTGCAGTGATTACATACTTACCTCTTGAAACAACCTTTCTTATGATTGTTTTCTGGATTTCAGGCAGTTTGATAAACGGAATTTCAACACCCATATCTCCTCGGGCAACCATAATACCGTCTGCGTAATCAATGATTGCGTCCATATCGTCAACACCGCTCTGATTTTCAATCTTTGCGATAATTTCAACATACTCATAACCGAGGCTGTCAATAAAATCACGAAGAGTTCTGACATCATCGTGATTGCGGACAAATGATGCGGCAACAACCGTTGCACCGTGGTTAAGACCGAACTCAATGTCCTTTCTGTCCTGAGCGCTTACATACGGCATATTGATGAAGTAGCCCGGAATGTTGATGCTCTTGCGGTTTTTAAGCACACCGCCCTTGTTTACGGTACAAACGATTGACTCGGGATTTACCGACTTAACGACAAGCGAGATAATACCGTCATCAAGCAAAAGCTCTCTGCCGATTGCCTTCTGACCCTCGGATTCAAAAATATCAACAAGCTTAGGAAACGAAAGGCTTACACCTGTTTCGTCGCCCTCATCTTTGTTTTTAAAAAGACTGAACTCTGCACCCTCGACAAGCTCAACAGAACCGTCCTTGAATGTGCCGACTCTGACCTCAGGACCCTTTGTATCGAGCAGAATTGCAACATTTTGACCGCTCTCTGCAATTGCCTCTTTAAGGTTTTTGATTGTAACCTCAAGCCGGTCATAAACACCGTGCGACATATTGATTCTGGCAACATTCATACCTGCATCAATCATTTTACGCATCATTTCTTTTGAATCGCAGGCAGGGCCGATGGTACAAACTATCTTAGTTTTTCTCATGATTTCTCCGTCCTTTTAAAATGCTTATATCCTGTTATTGTGCATATGTATAAATCTGTGTAAAAATTTTGATTACACTCATTATATATTATTCACAACACAATTTCAATCTTTGATTTGTAAAATTTTACATTCTGTGGCTTGTACAAAAATTTTCAAAACAATAACAAAAAATCGGGCAGTTTCCTGCCCGATTCTGTGCTTGAATTATACAAGATTTACGACAATCTTCTGAATTTGTGTTGCGTCAAGAACGGTGATTTCACCGTCACCGTTTACATCGGCAACATTGAGCTGACTGTCTGTGAGTGTTTCAAGACTTACAATGTACTTTTGAACAAGAGTTGCGTCCATTACAGTAACCTCGCCGTCGCCGTCAACATCACCGATTTTAGCGGAAGGAGTGTACTCGCTAAACCACTTACTGCTGATCCATGCCGCACGGCTTGTCATCCAATCAGCTGCATAGTTATACATATCCGTAAAACTGCCCTGATTGTAGCTTGTCTTAGTGTTACTTACGGTATATGTACCTGTTGTCATATCAAAGTCAGCCTTGTTCATAGATGTGTGGTCACAAATCCAACTGCTTGTTCTTATATACCAGCCGCTTTTGTAGTTCATCTCACCGCTGTCCTTGAGAAGGTCAAAATACTGTGTTTTTGTATAGAATTCGTCAGAGCCCTTGTAAGATGCGGTCTTGCCTGCAAAATAGTTGATTGCAGGAACAAACTGCTCAAACCAGATATTTACGGCAGCTTTATTAATCTGAGTGTTTCTTGAAATATTGTTAATGATATTACTGCTGTCCTGTGAGCGTTTTTGTCTGTCCTTAAATCTGCACCACCAGCCTGAATACTGTGTGTAATCCTTAACACCGAAGTTCTGAAGATCCCAAGCACTGCCTGTAGCATTACCGAGCGCATTATCGTAGTCCCATACAGGTGAGCCGAAGAACTTATAGTTACCGTCAGAATCCTGCTTATAAACAAAGTAAACGCTTGAAACACCGGAATCCCAGTTTTTACCGAGTTCATTTATAAGCCACAGCTTTGCACATGAATCAACATCAGCGTACTGTGGAAGGTCGGAGTCTGCTTTTTTAGCGGCTCTGTGGAAAGCATTGTACTTTTCACGGACATAGTTTTTAACTTCATTATAACCCTTGTCGCCTTCAGAAAGCTCGGGAGCTTTAATTGTAACCTTGATGCCGTCATCACATTTTACATAGTAATCTTCACCGTCCACAGCACCGGCATCCACTTCACAAAGGAACGGAAAATCCTTGTTTACATTGCCGTCAGCGTTAAGGTATGCAGTATCGTCAATATCGTTGACAAGAGCGCTCTTACCCACCTCAATCTTTTCGGTCATCTGATATGAGCCCCAGTAAAAACCGTCTGAGTAAAAATCAACATATCTTGAATCCGAAGCATAGGGAGTTCCTACTGCATCTGCAAGGTCATAAAGAAAACGGTTTCTTGTGAGTGAATCATCCTGATAGTTTGCAAGAAGAGAGAACTTTTTACCCTTTGACATACCGCCGATTGAAACCTTATCGGAATATGTGATGTTGTAGGGCTTTTTAGCCTTGCCCCATGTTGAGTTGCCTCTGCCCTTGATTTTCTTGATTGAAGTATTGTCAATCTTGCCGTTCTTATCAACAATAGCGCCTGTTGCAGAGGCAGAGTTGCTCTTATCCTCGTTAAGATAAGAGATAAGTTCCTTGCCGTTGCCGTCAGCGTTGCTGTTGTTTACATAGATTGCAGACTCGGCAGAGGACTTTAAGAATGTGAGGGAATAGGTTTTTCCGTCGGCAGTAACATTGCCTGCCTTATCAATTGTGTACGAAACCTCCCTCGACTCGCCTGACGGTATAGTTACATTATTAACCGTAACGCTTTTTGAATATGCGTTATAAAGCTCAACGCTTGTTGACGAAACACTGCTTGGAAGGAAGAAATACTTCCTATTAGTATTCAATTCCTCCATATCCTCGTTGTGTTCACATTGCCATGCAACCCATGCGTCAGAATCGTCAGAACCGCTTACTGCGTGTGCATAAAGTGCATTCTGAGTTTTAAACGAAAGAGTCGGTGTTGATGTTTGAGCGGCAGAAACAGAAAATACCGACATACCGCCAATGGTCATCAAACCAGCAAGTACAATTGAAAGCGCTTTTTTTGTTGTCCTCACTATAATCACTCCTAAAAAATTATATCAATAAGTAACTTTTAGATATATTCACAAAAAGTTCACTTGTTAATCACATCCGTCAAAATTATTGTACCATTTGCATAAAATTAATACAAGTAATTTTTCAATATATAACGGTACAATTTTGCGAAATTTCTTTATTTTCGTTGATTAATTTGATATAATATTATGGTAAAGATACGGTAACACTTACAGAAATTTTAAATCACATTAAGGAAGTGGCATAATGCGTAATTACGGCAAAAAGAAAAACTATTGTCTTATTGCGGCACTTGCATCACTTGTGGCTTTTTCAACTATGGCTGCAAGCGTTATGAGTGGTTGCGGAGAAAATTCGGATGAACAGAAAACAACAAAGATTGTTCACGAAACACGCATAGATACTCAGATTGAAACAAAAATTGAAACATACACCGAGGTTGTAACAGACGCTCAGGGCAACACTGAATATGTTAAAGAAACAAAAGCTGTGCCTGTAAACAACAACGCCGGCGGCAACAGCAAGTCAGGCGATTCAGGCAATAACTCCGAAAACTCAGGCGGCAGTTCTTCGGGCAAAAATTCAAACAGTCAGCAGAGTTCCGTTATTGAAAAGAGTGAAACAAGCAAAACTACTAACAACAGTTCTTCAAAAACAGACTCAGGCAAAACAAATAACAACAAGAATAATAATAACAACAGCAACAAAAATAATAACAGTTCATCTTCAAAGTCGGATTCATCAAAATCTGATAACAACAGCAAGTCACTTAAAATCGGCGGCAAAACATTCAATGTCGGTGACACAATTGTATGCACATACAATCTGACAACACCGGCAGTTCTCGAAAACTATCAGGCAACGATCAAATATGATTCATCAAAGCTTACCTGCAAAAGTGCAAAAATGTCTGAACCCGCCAAAAACGGAGCTATGCTCAACATAAAGATTGCCGGAGAGATTTCTTTAAGCGGCGTCAACATCGGTGACGGTTATGACTACACGAACGGCGGTGCGTTTATGACCGTAGTATATGAAGTTAAAGGCGGCGGCTCAACATCACCAAGTTATCACTGGGAAGTTGCCTGCAGAGCAAGCGACAGTAAGAACCTTATCGACAAAAAGGGTAAGCCTGCGAGCGGTTTTAAGCTCAGCTCATCTTATAAAGATTAGGTTGCCAACTAAAAATTGAATTGCTTTTAAAACAGTAAAATGAGGCTGTGAAGAAATGAAGTTTAAGACTTCGTTCTTCACAGCCTATCTTGTTTTGTATAAAAGCACGGCTCATCCCCGTTTCCTGTTCGTGAATACAGTTTGACAAATAAAAAGCATTTATGCCCGAGCGTGTTATTGTAGTTGTTCATACAATTTCAATACAGCGCCAAACCGTGTTCGCCTGCTGATTAACTTTTTGTGGCTCTATAATAAAAGTTGGGGTAGCAAAAGAGGCTATATTTTGAAACAAACGCGAAAACTCCCGACTAAAAAGTCGGGAGTCAAATTGAACTTGTATTAACTTAAAAAGAATTAAACGAGCTCGATAATTGCCATTTCAGCGGCGTCACCACGACGGGGACCGATTTTAGTAACTCTTGTATAGCCACCGTTTCTATCGCTGTATTTTGGAGCAATTTCCTTAAAGAGCTTGCTTGTAACATCTTCCTTAGTAACAAAAGCCAAAACAAGGCGTCTGTTGTGAAGAGTATCTTCTTTAGCTGTAGTAATCATCTTCTCTGCCATAGCCTGAACTTCCTTGGCACGAGTAAGAGTTGTTTCAATTTTGCCGTTTTCCAAAAGGAAAGTAACCATAGCACGAAGCATTGCAGTTCTCTGTGCAGTAGTTCTTCCTAATTTTCTTGTACCTGGCATTTCTTTCACTCCTTTACCGTTGAGTTTGTTGGTAAGAATTTGACAGAATAGCCTGTCAAAGACTTTGGGAAGTTATTCGTCTTCCTTCTGAAGACTAAAACCGAGAGAATTGAGCTTCTGTACAACTTCCTCGAGAGATTTTCTACCGAGGTTACGCACTTTCATCATATCCTCTTCGGACTTGTTGATCAAATCCTCTACCGTGTTAATGCCTGCACGCTTGAGGCAGTTGAAAGAACGAACTGAAAGATCAAGGTCTTCAATTGTCATTTCAAGAATCTTTTCCTTACCCTTGTCATCCTTCTCAACCATAACTTCAGCACTTGAAGCTTTGTCAGAAAGGTTAACAAAAAGGTTAAGGTGTTCGGTAAGAACCTTTGCTGCAAGAGAAACAGCCTCCTGAGCATTGATAACTCCGTTTGTCCAAACATCCAAAGTGAGCTTGTCATAGTCAGTAATCTGACCTACACGAGTGTTATCAACTGTATAGTTTACCTTTAACACGGGAGTATAAATTGAATCAATCGGCAAAACGCCAATAACATTGTTGCCGCTTAACTGCTTGTTGCGCTCTGAAGGAATATATCCTCTGCCCTTGTCAACTGTGATTTCCATATTGAGCTTAGCACCCTCACCGAGTGTAGCAATATGGAGTTCAGGGTTGAGAATTTCAACCTCATCATCACATTTGATGTCGGCAGCCTTTACCTCACAGGGACCCTCGGCTGCAATTTCTATAACCTTGGGACTTGTTTCATGGAGCTTTGCAACAAGACTTTTCATATTAAGAACAATTTCCGTAACGTCTTCCTTTACGCCGGGAATAGTTGAAAATTCGTGAAGAACGCCGTCAATCTTGATTGATGTAACAGCACAGCCTTCAAGAGAGGAAAGCAGCACACGGCGCAAACTGTTGCCGAGTGTGTTGCCGAAACCACGCTCGAGCGGTTCAACAACAAACTTGCCGTACTTTCCATCCTCGGTTAATTCCTCGGTTTCAATTCTTGGCTTTTCAATTTCTATCATTCGCGAATCCTCCTAAACATTATGCGACTGCAAAAGCAGCCCATCTGTGTGTAATCTGCCTGTGAAATATAAGATTACTTGGAGTACAACTCAACGATGAGGTGTTCTTCAACAGGAAAGTCGATGTCTTCTCTCTGGGGAGCTGCAACAACCTTGCCACCGAGAAGGTTTTCGTTCTTCTCAAGCCACTTTGGTGTTACAATTGAAGATGTTTCGCCCTCTGCGATTGCCTTGAATCTTGCAGTTGAACGGCTCTTCTCCTTAACTTCGATTACATCGCCAACCTTAACAAGGTATGAAGGAATGTTTACCTTCTTACCGTTTACGGTAAAGTGGCTGTGACTAACAAGCTGTCTTGCTTCTCTTCTTGTAGCTGCAAGACCGAGTCTGAAGATAACGTTGTCAAGTCTTCTTTCAATAAGTGTAAGCAATACAGCACCTGTCTTACCCTCAGCTTTTTCAGCTTTTTCGTAGTAAGCTCTGAACTGCTTCTCCATGATGCCGTAGATAAATTTTACCTTCTGCTTCTCAGTGAGCTGCATGCTGTATTCGCTCTTTTTTCTTCTCATCTTACCGCCGGGATTTCTGTTGGAAGTCTTCTTGGAATAACCCATAACTGCGGGTGAAATGCCAAGAGCTCTGCAACGCTTAGCGATAGGCTGCATATTTTTAGCCATAGTAGAATTTTCCTCCTTTTAAAATACTATACACGTCTTCTCTTTGGAGGACGGCATCCGTTGTGCGGGATTGGAGTAACATCCTTAATCATTGTTACCTCAAGACCTGCAGTCTGCAATGCACGGATTGCAGCTTCACGACCCTGACCGGGACCCTTTACATATACTTCAACATACTTCATGCCGTGTTCCATTGCTGCCTTTGCAGCTGTTTCGGCTGCTGACTGAGCGGCAAACGGAGTTGACTTCTTTGAACCTCTGAAACCGAGCTCGCCTGCGCTTGCCCACGAAACAGCGTTGCCCTGTGTATCGGAAATAGTAACAATTGTGTTGTTAAATGTAGACTGGATATGCGCTGCGCCTTTTTCAATGTGCTTGCGTTCACGGCGACGGCGGATAACCTTCTTACCACCCTTTGGTGCTGCCATAGTCCTTTGCCCTCCTTACTTCTTCTTATTAGCCATGGTCTTACGGGGACCCTTACGAGTACGAGCGTTAGTCTTTGAACGCTGACCTCTTACAGGAAGTCCTTTTCTGTGGCGAACGCCACGGTAACAACCAATATCAATAAGTCTTTTAATATCATAAGCGATGTCACGGCGAAGGTCACCTTCAACGCGGCAGTGATGCTCGATGTATTCTCTGAGCTTTGCAATATCTTCTTCTGTCAAATCTCTGACACGAGTGTCCGGATTAACACCTGTTGCAGCAATAATGTCGTCTGCAGTCTTACGGCCGATACCGTAGATATAGGTCAAACCAATCTCAACTCTTTTATCTCTCGGTAAGTCAACACCTGCTATACGAGCCATATAGTTGCACCTCCATATAAATTCTAAAATATAGTTTTGTTTTCGTTAGGTAAATTAACCCTGGCGCTGCTTATGCTTGGGGTTTTCGCAAATAACTAAAATCTTACCTTTTCTTTTGATTACTTTGCACTTGTCGCACATTTTCTTTACTGAAGGTCTGACTTTCATGTATAATCATTCCTTTCTAAAAAGTCGTGTTTTTACCCGAATTATTTAGTTCTCCAGGTAATTCTGCCTCTTGTCAGGTCATAGGGGGACATTTCCACCTTTACCTTATCACCCGGCAATATGCGAATGAAGTTCATTCTCAGTTTGCCTGAAATAACAGCTAATATCACGTGACCGTTCGGCAACTCTACCTTAAACTGTGCGTTCGGTAAAGCTTCCTTAACAATACCTTCAATTTCGATTACATCCTGTTTTGACATATTGTCAACCCTCGCTCTTTCTAAAATTGTTCAAAATTTTTCTTATCTGCGGATTGGTCTTGATTGAACCCTCTATCACGGTTCCTGTAGGAGAAATATGAATAAGCTTTTTCTTTTTAGGCTTCTCAACCTTTCTTCGCTTTCCGTCTGCAATGTAAGCAAAAACGGAATCGCAGTCGAGAACAACAAAAAAGCCGTTCTTTTCCCTTCCTGCCACAGCCTTTACGATACTGCCTTTTACTGTGTTCATAAAATCACCTTTAATCGCACAAAGTCATAATTTTAGGTCCGTCAGGAGTTATTGCAACAGTATGTTCAAAATGAGCTGAAAGCTTTCCGTCAGCAGTGACGGTAGTCCATTTGTCATCAAGAACACGCACATTGCACCTGCCCTGGTTCACCATGGGTTCAATGGCAATAGTCATACCCGGAATAAGCCGCACTCCTCTGTGTGCAGTGCCGTAATTGGGTACGCTTGGGTCTTCGTGCAGTTTCGCACCTACGCCGTGGCCGACAAAATCTCGTACCACCGAGTAACTGCGAGCTTCGACATACTTCTGAACAGCGTTGCCTATGTCACCGACACGGTTGAAGGCAAGAGCCTGTTTAATTCCCTCATACAGACTCTCTTTTGTGGCGTCAAGCAAAGCCTGTGCGTCTGCACTGATTTTGCCACAGGGAAATGTAAAGGCGTTGTCGCCGTGAAATCCCCCGTAGAAAGCGCCAACATCCACGCTTACTATGTCGCCCTCTTTTAAAACGAGTTCTTTACTGGGTATGCCATGGATAACCACATTGTTAACGGAAATGCACGCACTCGCAGGAAAGCCGCCGTAACCGAGAAACGAGGGAACTGCTCCCTGTTTCTCGATGTATGAGCGGACAATGTTATCTATTTCATAAGTAGTAACGCCGGGCTTTACAGCCTCTCCCGCAACACGCAATGCCTCGGCAGAAATTCTGCAGGCATCTTTCATTTTTGAAAGTTCCCGTGCTGTCTTAACTACAACCATGAATTAAGCCTCAATACCTTCAAGGATAGCCTTTGTAGTAGCTTCTACATCGTCCTGTCCTTTTACAGTAACAAGCTTACCCTGCTTCTCATAGTAAGAAACGAGGGGCTCGGTCTCTTTGTGATATGTTTCGAGACGAGCAAGCACGGTATCGGGGTGGTCGTCCTTGCGCTGAACAAGGGTGCCGCCGCAATCGTCACAAACACCTTCCTTTTTGGGCTTTAAAGTCACAATGTGGAAAGGTCTGCCACAATTTTCGCAAACACGGCGTCCGGACATACGGTTGATGATTTTTTCATCAGAAATGTCGATGTTGATGACATGCTGAATCTCAACACCCATATTATCCAGAGCCTCAGCCTGAGGAATAGTTCTTGGAAAACCGTCAAGAATGAAACCCTTCTTGCAGTCATCGGCAGAAAGTCTTTCCTTTACAATACCGATTACTACTTCGTCGGGAACAAGCTTGCCTTCATCCATAAAGGATTTAGCCTTCAAGCCCATCTCAGTGCCGTTTTTCAGCGCTTCACGGATCATGTTTCCGGTTGAAATTGTGGGAATACCAAAGTGTTCACAAAGTACAGCAGCCTGTGTGCCTTTACCTGCACCCGGAGCACCTAACATGATAATGTTCATCTATTATACTCCTTTTTTCTCAATTAGTCAAGAAAACCTTTGTAATGACGCATCATCATTTGTGACTCGAGCTGTTTAACAGTTTCAAGAGCTACACCAACTACGATGATGATTGATGTACCGCCGATTGACATCTGTCCCATTCCGGAAGCAGCACCGTAGATAAGCGGAACCATAGCGATAACAGCAAGGAACATTGCACCGATTAAAGTGATTCTTGACAAAATCTTTCTGATATAATCGGCTGTCGGAGCACCCGGACGAATACCGGGAACTGTGCCGTTGTTAGCTTTAAGATTGTTAGCCATTTCAACAGGGTTGTACTGAATTGATGTATAGAAATAAGCGAACATTATAATGAACAAGAAATAAAGTACCATGTACAGCCAGCCTGTGGTGCTGAATGCTGCAAAGAATGCACCCCAGAAACCTTCTCCTGCAGGAATCTTGAGGAAAAGGTTGATTGTACTTGGAATTGAAAGAATTGAGCTTGCAAAGATGATTGGAAGAACGCCGCCGAGAGCAACCTTGATAGGAAGGTGGCTTGACTGACCGCCGTACATCTTTCTGCCCACAACACGCTTAGCATACTGAATCGGAATTCTTCTTTCGCTGTCCTGCATGAATGTGATAATCCATACAACAGCAACGAAGAGAACTACCCAGAGAGGTACGAGGAAGAAGAACTGTGTGCTGCCGTTAACAGCAAGGTTCCAGTACTGACCGAGTGTGTTGATAATCTGCGGGAACTGAGCAACGATACCTGCAAAAAGGAGAATGGAAATACCGTTTCCGATGCCGTGGCTGTTGATCTGTTCACCGAGCCACATCATAACCGCCGTACCTGCGGTAAAAACAAGGATGATTACGATAGCAGAGAACCAAAGTTCAAAACCGCTGTTGTAAAGTGTTACCTTGCTGTTGAGAAGGTAGAAGTAATATGCAGTACCCTGAATAATACCGAGACCGACTGTTACATAACGAGTGATAGCACTGATTTTGCGTCTGCCGGCTTCGCCTTCTCTTGCTAATCTCTCAAGCGGAGGAATAGCAACACAGAGGAGCTGGATAATGATTGAGCTGTTGATGTAAGGGGTGATACCCATTGCAAACAATGTTGCGTTGGAGAATGCACCGCCTGAGAGTGTATTCATATAAGAAAGCATTGTGTTAGACCAGTCATCCGGATTCATAACACTTCTGAGAGCCGCAGTATCCAGGAATGGAACCTGAATAACCGAGCCGATTCTGAATACAACAATGATTAAGAGAGTAAATAAAATTTTCTTTCTTAAATCGGGAAGTGACCAAGCATTTTTGATGGTTTTAAACACTTAGATCACCTCTGCCTTTCCGCCCGCAGCCTCAATTGCAGCTTTAGCTGATTCGGAAAAAGCAGAAACCTTTACTGTAAGTTTTTTGTCAAGCTTACCGTTGCCAAGAATTTTAACAGCATCAAAGCCGTTCTTAACAACGCCTGCATTAACAAGAGCCTCAATATCTACTGTCGCACCGTCTTCAAACTTTCTGTTCAAAGTGCTGAGGTTAACTGCTGCTACAGTCTTAGCAAAAATATTGTTGAAACCTCTTTTAGGGATACGACGCTGTAAAGGCATCTGACCGCCCTCAAATCCGGGACGGATGCTGCCGCCTGAACGAGCCTTCTGGCCCTTATGACCTTTACCGGAAGTTTTGCCCCAGCCTGAGCCGTGACCTCTGCCGATTCTCTTTGAGTCCTTCTTAGAACCCTCAACAGGAGAAAGTTCATGTAACTTCATTAGTTCGCACCTCCTTGCTTATGCTTCACTAACCTCTACGAGGTGGATGATTTTTGCTACCTTACCCTTAGTCTGAGCGTTATCGGGCTGAGTTGTAACATCACCGATTTTCTTAAGACCGAGAGCGTGGGCGGTTGCAATCTGATCCTTCTTAGAGCCGATAAGACTCTTTACTAACTTAATTGTCATAATTTACAACCTCCCTATTAAAGAATTTCTTTAACGGATTTACCGCGGATTGCAGCAACTTCTTCAGCATTTCTTAATGCGCCAAGACCTGCAAGAGTAGCTCTAACTACATTACAGGGATTGTTGGAACGAAGAGCCTTTGTTCTGATGTCCTTGATACCTACTGCTTCAACAACGGCACGAACAGGACCGCCGGCAATAACACCGGTACCGGGAGCTGCGGGCTTCATAAGAACTCTGCCTGCACCGAACTCACCGATTACTTCGTGAGGGATTGTTGTACCTCTGAGTGAAACCTTCATGAGGTTCTTCTTAGCATCCTCAATACCCTTGCGGATAGCGTCGGGTACTTCGCCTGCTTTACCGATACCGAAACCAACTGTTCCGTTACCGTCGCCTACAACTACGAGAGCTGCAAACTTGAAAATACGACCGCCTTTAACTGTTTTAGAAACACGGTTAATAGTAACTACTCTTTCTTTTAATTCGCCTGTTACTTCTACTGTTTTAGCCAAAGTTATTCCTCCAATCCTTAGAAATTGAGGCCGCCCTCACGGGCGCCTTCGGCCAATTCCTTAACACGGCCGTGATATATGTTACCGCCTCTGTCGAATACAACATCAACGATATTCTTTTCTTTTGCACGCTCAGCAACGAGCTTGCCAACAGCCTTAGCTGCCTCTTTGTTTCCGCCATTGCCTGTGATTTCCTTATCAAGGCTTGAAGCCTCAGCAAGTGTAACACCGGCTACATCGTCAATAATCTGAGCATAGATGTTGCTTGTGGAGCGGAATACGCAAAGACGAGGACAAGAAGCTGTACCGCTGATCTTGCTGCGGACTCTCTTATGGCGTTTTGCGCGTGCCTTTTTTGTATCTGGTCTGCTTACCATTAATTATTCACTCCTTAATTATTTGCCCTTACCGGCCTTGCCTTCCTTGCGGCGGATAACTTCATCAGCGTACTTAATACCCTTGCCCTTATATGGCTCCGGAGGACGCTTTTCTCTTACTTCGGCAGCAAACTGACCAACCTTTTGCTTATCAATGCCGGAGATGATGATTTTGTTAGGATCGGGAACTTCAATCTTGATGTCCTCTGTATCCTCAACGATAACCTGGTGTGAATAACCAAGGTTCATAACGCACTTGTTACCCTGCTTCTGAACACGGTAACCAACGCCGTTAACCTCAAGAGTCTTTGAGTAACCCTCTGTAACACCGATAACCATATTGTGGATAAGTGTTCTTGTAAGGCCGTGAAGTGAACGGTTTTCCTTTGCGTCGTTAGGACGTGTAACCTCGATTACATCGCCCTTGATTTCAACAGTCATAGCAGGATTATACTTGAAATCAAGTGTACCCTTAGGACCTTTAACTGTGATAACGCCGTTGTCAACTGAAGCTGTAACGCCGGCGGGAATATTTATAGGTTTTCTTCCAATTCGAGACATTTATCGCACCTCCTCTTACCAAATGTAAGCGAGAACCTCGCCGCCGATGTGCTGCTTTCTTGCCTCACGATCTGTCATAACACCCTTTGAGGTTGAAATGATGGCGATACCAAGACCCTTCATTACCTTTGGCATATCTTCTGCATTACTGTAAATTCTGAGACCGGGCTTTGATACACGGCGGAGACCTGTGATAACAGGAGTCTTGCCGTCTGTATACTTGAGTGTTACCTTAATAACGCCCTGCTTGCCGTCTTCAATAACTGTGAAATTCTTTACATAACCTTCGTCAACAAGAATCTGACAAATTGACTTCTTGAGGTTTGAAGCGGGAATTTCAACAGAATCATGCTTTGCTGAATTTGCGTTACGGATTCTTGTAAGTAAATCAGCAATTGTATCTGTAATCTGCATTATGCTTTACCTCCCTTGCTTACCAGCTTGCTTTCTTTACACCCGGAATTTCGCCCTTGTAAGCGAGTTCACGGAAGCAAATACGACAAATGCCATACTTACGGAGGTAGGCGTGTGGTCTACCACAGATGTTACATCTTGTGTACTCTCTTGTAGAGAATTTCTGCTTTCTCTGCTGCTTTACTTTCATTGAAGTTTTAGCCACAACAATCCCTCCTTACTTTGAAAACGGTGCGCCCATAAGCTTTAAGAGCTCGCGAGCTTCTTCGTCTGTTGTTGCAGTGGTTACGAAACAAATGTCCATACCACGAACCTTGTCGATCTTGTCATAGTCAATCTCGGGGAAGATGAGCTGTTCTTTGAGGCCCATGTTGTAGTTACCACGGCCGTCAAATGAATCAGGGTTGATACCTCTGAAGTCACGAACACGGGGAAGTGCTACATTGAAGAATCTGTCGAGGAATTCATACATTCTCTCGCCTCTTAATGTAACCTTACAGCCGATTGCCATACCTTCTCTGAGTTTGAAGTTAGCAACTGACTTTCTTGCCTTACAGATGAGAGGCTTCTGACCTGTAATAGCAGAAAGGTCTGTGCAGATAGCATCAATTACTTTTGAGTTATCTTTTGCTTCGCCTGCGCCTACATTGATAACGATTTTATCAAGCTTAGGAATCTGCATTGTGCTCTTGTAGGAGAACTTTGACATAAGAGCAGGTGCAACTTCTTTTGAATAATATTCTTTAAGTCTTGCCATATCTTATTTCCTCCTTAAAGTGCTTCGCCGCATTTAGCGCAAACTCTGCCCTTAGAGCCATCTTCATAGAACTTATGAGCAACTCTTGTAGGCTTTTTGCATCTTGGGCAAACAATCTGAACCTTAGATGCATACATAGCACCCTCAGCCTTAATGATACCGCCCTGCTCGCCCATCTTCTTGGGCTTAACATGCTTTGAAACCATGTTTACCTTTTCTACGATAACTTTGCCTTCTTTAGGGCTTACAGCCATAACCTGACCTGTCTTGCCCTTGTCCTTACCGCTTAATACGATAACGGTGTCGCCTGTTTTAACATGAACTTTACTCATTGTGACACCTCCAATTAAAGTACTTCGGGAGCGAGAGAAAGAATCTTCATATAATCTTTATCACGAAGCTCTCTTGCTACCGGTCCGAAGATACGAGTACCCTTCGGGTTCTTATCTTCCTTAATAATAACAGCTGCATTTTCATCGAAACGGATATAAGTACCGTCTTCTCTTCTAACGCCCTTTGCAGAACGAACAACTACAGCCTTTACAACGTCGCCTTTTTTAACAACACCGCCGGGTGCTGCCTTTTTAACCGAGGCTACGATTACATCGCCAATGTTGGCATATCTCCTTCTGGTACCGCCGAGTACACGAATGCACATAAGTTCCTTTGCGCCGGTGTTGTCGGCAACCTTGAGGATAGTTTGCTGCTGAATCACAGTGTAATTCCTCCTTTACTCAAAGCCGCTAAAATAAACTTATTTAGCTTTCTCAATAATCTCGACGAGTCTCCATCTTTTGTCTTTAGAAAGAGGACGGGTCTCCATAATCTTTACACGGTCGCCAATACCACACTCGTTGTTTTCGTCGTGTGCCTTGAAACGAACTGTACGCTTAACAATTTTGTTGTAAAGCTTGTGCTTTACGCTGTCTTCAACTGCAACGACAATTGTCTTGTCCATCTTGTCGCTTACAACTTTTCCGACAACAGTTTTTCTCATATTTCTTTCACTCACTGTTAAGTCCTCCTCTCTTAAGCTTCAGCGCCGTTAAGTTCCATCTGACGAAGAACTGTTGAAATTCTTGCGATGTCCTTTTTAACAGCACCGATTCTGGATGAGTTTTCGAGCTGATTAACAGCAAGCTGGAAACGAAGATTGAATAATTCTTCTTTGAGTTCAGTGAGCTTTGTCTGAAGCTCTTCTACTGACATATCTCTGAGTTCTGATGCTTTCATTACTGCTCACCCTCCTCTTTCTTAACAAACTTGCACTTGATCGGAAGCTTATTTGCAGCAAGGCGAAGAGCCTCTCTTGCAGTAGCTTCATCTACGCCGCCGAGTTCAAACATAACTCTGCCGGGCTTTACTACGGCTACCCAGTACTCGGGTGAACCTTTACCTGAACCCATTCGTGTTTCAGCAGGCTTTGCTGTAACAGGCTTATCAGGGAAAATTTTGATCCATACTTTACCGAATCTTTTGCAGTAACGAGTCATAGCGACACGGGCAGCCTCAATCTGGTTTGAGGTGATCCATGCAGGCTCTGTAGCCTGAAGACCGAAATCGCCGTAAGTAACCTTGTTACCACGAAGAGCCTTACCTGTCATACGACCTCTGTGAACTCTTCTGTATTTTACTCTCTTAGGTAATAACATTACTTTCTGCCTCCTTCTCTGCGGGGCTTTCTTGACTTAACTTCGTTAAGAACCTCGCCCTTGTAAAGCCAAACCTTAACGCCTACTTTACCATAGGTTGTGTTAGCTTCTGCAAAGCCGTAGTCGATGTCTGCACGAAGTGTCTGAAGCGGAATAGTACCTTCGTGGTACTGCTCTGAACGAGCAATTTCAGCACCGCCGAGACGGCCTGAACACATAATCTTGATACCCTTAGCGCCACGACGCATTGCGTTGCCGATTGACATCTTCATTGCACGGCGGAAAGAGATTCTCTTTTCAAGCTGCTGAGCGATGCTTTCTGCAACGAGCTGTGCATCAAGCTCAGGAGCCTTAACTTCTACGATATTGATTGCAACGGGCTTGCCGAGCATCTTTTCGCACTGTGCTCTGAGCTTTTCAATCTCAGAACCGCCCTTACCGATTACAAGACCGGGCTTAGCGCAGTGGATGCTGATTTTAACCTTTTTGCCGTCACGCTCAATTTCAATCTTTGAGATACCGAAGTTGTAAAGCTGAGCCTTCAGAGTCTTACGGAGGTTATAGTCCTCAACGAGTGTAGCACCGAAGTCCTTCTTGTTTGCAAACCAACGGGAATCCCAATCTTTAATAACGCCGACACGGAGACCGTGCGGATTAACTTTCTGACCCATAATCTAACCTCCCCTTAGTCGTCTTCTCTTTCCTTGAGTACGAGGGAAATGTGAGAAGTTCTCTTGTTAATTCTGAACGCTCTGCCCTGTGCTCTCGGACGAATTCTTTTAAGGATGGGGCCTGCTGTTGCATTGCACTGAGCAATGTAAAGCTTGGATACATCCATGTCATGGTTGTTCTCAGCATTTGCCATAGCTGAATTGAGCAGCTTTAAAAGCGGCTCGCAAGCGGCCTTGGGAGTGTGCTTAAGAACAGCTTCCGCATACTTAACGTCTTTGCCTCTTACGAGGTCAAGAACAACATTAACCTTGCGGGGTGAAATACGAACAAATTTTGCATTTGCCTTTGCTTCCATCTGCAATACTCTCCTTCCGCTTATTTGCTTGTCTTTGATCCTGCGTGACCCTTGAATGTTCTTGTCGGAGCAAACTCACCGAGCTTGTGACCAACCATATCTTCGGTTACATATACAGGAACATGTTTTCTGCCGTCATGAACGGCAAATGTGTGACCAACGAACTCAGGGAAAATTGTTGAACTTCTTGACCAAGTCTTGAGAATTCTCTTTTCGCCTGCTTCGTTCATTTCGATAACCCTTTTGAGCAGTACAGGCTGAACATAAGGGCCCTTTTTAGTACTTCTACTCATGTTTTAGCTCCTTTCCGCCTTACTTACCGTTTCTTCTTCTTACGATAAGCTTGTCGCTGCTCTTGTTGTTCTTACGAGTCTTGTAGCCGAGTGCGGGCTTACCCCATGGGGTTACAGGGCCCGGACGACCAACAGGTGACTTACCCTCACCACCGCCGTGCGGATGGTCGTTAGGGTTCATAACAGAACCACGAACAGTAGGACGCCAACCCATGTTTCTCTTACGACCTGCTTTACCAATCTTAACATTTTCGTGATCGGTGTTACCTACCTGACCGATTGTAGCCATGCAGTTTTCAGGAACGTTTCTGAGCTCGCCTGAAGGAAGTCTTAAAAGTGCAAGACCGTTTTCCTTAGCCATGAGCTGAGCCATGTTGCCGGCTGAACGAGCGAGCTGAGCGCCTCTGCCGGGATAAAGCTCTACATTGTGGATAAATGTACCAACAGGGATTGCTGTAAGCGGAAGTGCGTTACCGGGCTTAATATCAGCGTTTGCACCTGCTGTTACCTTGTCGCCTACCTTAAGTCCTTCCGGAGCAATAATGTAAGCCTTCTCGCCGTCTGTGTACTCTACAAGAGCAATGAATGCAGAACGGTTTGGATCGTACTCTAATGTTTTAACTGTACCTTCAACATCAAATTTCTGACGCTTGAAGTCAATAATACGGTACTTTTTGCGGTTGCCGCCGCCTCTGTGACGAACGGTGATTCTGCCGTAGCTGTTACGACCTGCCTTTTTATTTAAAGGAGCAAGCAAGCTTTTTTCCGGCTCAACCTTTGAAAGACCCGAATAATCTGTAACCGACATATTTCTTCTTGAGTTAATGGTCGGCTTATATACTTTAATGGCCATTTGGTTTCACTCTCCTCATGATGGCTTTGCGGGAATATGGCATTTCCCATACATTCTGCCTGAATAATGTTTTTCAGACTCAATACTGAACCTGAGTCAGTATTACATCATGCCTTCAAAAAATTCGATAGGCTTGCTGTCTTCGGTAAGTTTTACGATTGCTTTCTTCCAGCTCTTTGAGTAGCCGCCGTTGTTTCTGCCCTGACGACGGAATTTGCCTCTCATGCTTACTGTGTTTACCTTTGCAACCTTAACGCCGAAAACTTCTTCACAAGCTTTTGCAATTTCAATCTTGTTTGCTGACTTAGCAACTTCAAAGGTATAAATTTTGTTAACTGCGCCGAGCATACTCTTTTCGGTAATAACAGGGCGGATTACAATATCATGAGCTATCATGCATATACCTCCTCAATCTTGCTTACCGCATCCTTAACGATGATAAGCTTGTCAGCATTCAAAATGTCATATACATTAAGAGTGTTTACCTGAGCTGTTTTAACACCGGGGATGTTGTTAGCTGATTTAATAACCTTGCTGTCAACCTCAGGAAGAACAATGAGAGCCTTCTTTTCAGCTCCGATTGCGCTGAGCATTGCAACAATCTTCTTTGTCTTGTACTCGTCCATGCTGATTGAATCAACAACGATGAGCTCGTTCTCCATAACCTTTGAAGAGAAAGCTGACTTCATAGCAAGTCTTCTTACCTTCTTGTTTACAGAAAATCTGTAATCTCTTGGCTTCGGAGCGAATACAACGCCGCCGTGTGTCCACTGCGGAGCTCTTGTTGAACCCTGTCTTGCACGGCCTGTACCCTTCTGTCTCCACGGCTTTTTACCGCCGCCTGAAACCTCTGATCTTGTAAGAGCGGACTGTGTGCCCTGACGCTGTGCTGCGAGGTAGTTAACTACCATCTGATGCATAACAGCTGCATTTGGTTCGATACCGAATACGGACTCAGCAAGCTCGATTGTACCGACATTCTTGCCTTCCATATCTACTACTGCTAAATTTGGCATTTATAATCCCCCTTCCTTAAGCCTTTACGGAATCTTTGATTACAACGATTCCCTTGTTAGGACCCGGAATAGCACCCTTAACAGCGATGAGGTTGTTTTCTGCATCAACCTTAACAACTGTGAGGTTCTGAACCGTTACCTGTTCTGCGCCGAGGTGACCTGCCATTCTCTTACCCTTCCAAACTCTTGAAGGTGATGAGCAGGCACCGATTGAACCGCCGTGGCGTACGCAAGGACCTGTACCGTGTGATTCCTTAAGACGGTGGAAGTTCCATCTCTTAATAACACCTGCTGTACCCTTACCTTTGCTCTTGCCTGTTACGTCAATCTTGTCGCCGGGGGTGAATACGTCTGCTTTAACGAGATCACCGATGCTGTAAGCGTCTGTGTCTGTAAAGCGGAACTCTTTAAGAGTTTTCTTTGGTGCTACACCGGCCTTATCAAAGAAGCCCTTCATTGGCTTGTTTACCTTGTGAGGTTTAACATCGCCGTAGCCGAGCTGTACCGAAGCGTAGCCGTCGTTTTCAACTGTTTTCTTGGCTGTTACCACGCAAGGGCCTGCCTCAACAACAGTTACGGGAATCATGATTCCCTTTTCATCGAAAATCTGTGTCATACCGATTTTCTTACCGATGATTGCTTTCTGCATAAATTGTATCCTCCTTATAGGTTATTGGTTGGTTTCCCAACATGACCCTGTCTGCTTGTAGGTTGGTATCCGATTATAACTTAATCTCGATATCAACGCCGGCAGGGAGCTCTAAGCTCATAAGAGCCTCGACTGTCTTGTTTGACGGTCTTAAGATGTCGATAAGACGCTTGTGAGTTCTGATTTCAAACTGCTCACGGCTGTCCTTGTACTTATGAACAGCACGGAGAATTGTTACAACCTGCTTCTCAGTCGGGAGCGGAACGGGACCTGAAACTCTTGCGCCTGTGCGCTTAGCTGTTGCCACGATTCTCTCTGCAGACTGATCAACGAGCTGATGATCATAACCCTTTAATCTTATTCTAATCTTTTCCTTGACTGCCATTATCGTCGCCTCCTTAAAAATGTTAGTTGGCGGGCGTTGCTTTTCAAAACTTTTTGAAACTCTGCCGGGTGTTTCCTCACCCTGCATTAAAAAACCCGTTTAACTATTCAGTTAACCGGGAAGTTCTGAAAGCGTTTGAGCGCAGTTATGGCAAAGCAACCCCATTGCCACTCAATCGCTCTGTGTTTCAATTTAATCGCCCGGTTTAAAATCGGACATACTCCACGGAAAAACCGGCTTAATGCCGCAACCTCCCGCTTCATCGCATATCTTGTGCAGTCACACAAGCATTATTATAAACGAAATACCGCATTATTTCAACCTTTTCGGCAAAATAAGCGGTATAGAAGTTTTTAAAATATTTTCAATTAATTTTGTTTAATTTGTACATACTCCCGTTTGCCGATTTTATGTTATAATTAGGCAGACGAAAATGTCCTTTCTATACTATTGTATATAAGGGATTCCATTTTGTCAATTGTGCAGTTTTATGAAAAGGAATGACAGACAATGAAACATTTGTATTTTGGTGACGGTAAGGGCAAAACCACAGCCGCTGTAGGAATTGCCGTCAGGGCGGCAGGCAGTAACCTCAAGGTGCTGTTTGTGCAATTTTTAAAAACGGAATTTTCGGGTGAACGCCATGTTCTCAGCCACACCGAGAATGTGACTCTCACGCTCTGCCCCGCCGACCTCAAGTTCACATTTCAGATGAACGAAAAGGAAAAGGCTCAGGCGGCAAAAATTTTCAAGGGTATTTTTGACCACAGTGTCACACTTGCTCTGACCGAAAAGTACGACATGGTTGTATTTGACGAGATTATTGACGCAATCAATGCTGAAATGCTCACCGAATCCGAGGTTGTTGAGTTCATCACCAACGCCCCCTCAAGCATGGAAATCATTATGACAGGTCATAACCCGTCACAAAAAATGATTGACCTTTGCGATTATGTGACCGAGTTCAAGAAAATCAAACATCCCTACGACCGAGGCATCACCGGCAGAATCGGTGTTGAATTTTAATTTTAAGTTTGTGTAGATAGTTTAATTTACAAAAACATAAAACGCTCGAGCGTAGCGCTTATAAAATCGTATCCGACACCACCCGATTTATGGGTGGTTATTTTTTTGCATTGCTTTATGGGGAATGTGGGATATAACGGATTAAAGAATTACAGAAAAACGGCTGTCACTTGACGAAAGTCAATTCATCAGCAACAGCCGCTTTTAATTCAATTGAATATTAAAGAACTTACTTGAGCCATACGATATCCGTATCGGTTGCAAGATTGTCAATTCCGTAAAGCACAACAACCTGTTCGGGGTTGTAGGTTGTCACAAGGTCTGACACGCTTTCCTTATAATAACGCAGGTCAACCAGAACCACCTTACTGTAATTTTCTGCAAGGAACGGTGCAAGGCTGTGCGAAAAGCTGTCCTTGATGAGAAGAATTGTGCCGTTCTTTGCATTGGTGTTTGTAATCTCCGTGAGAGCGTGATTGCCGTCAATAAACACGGGGTACTTGTCGTCCTCTTTGAGATGGTCGGTAAAGTACATTGAACCCGAAGTTTTAATATTTGCACCCTCGGTAATTTTTACGGAGATATTCCTGTCGGAATTTTTAGGGTTATTCCAAATTTCGATATTATCGGGCGGAGTGAGCCAAAAACCGCTTGAAGAATATGTTGTGCCGTAAAAGTCGGGGTAGCTGTCTTTTTTCAGGGTTGAATCATCAATCGGAGTAATGCCGAGTGCCTTGCAAAGCTCTTGGTAGCCCGTGTAAGCACCCTTTGTTGTCCAATGGTGGTCGGTTTTGTAGTAAAGCTGACTGCCGTTTTTGTATTCGCTCTTAAAGCGTTCACGCAAATCGACAAATCCGATTTTATCCTTTGAAAGCGTTGAAGAAATCTTGCTTATATCCTCATCATCGTTGTATTTATCGTGGAATGTCGGAAGCACATCATCAACAATATATCCTGTTGACGGAACAAGCATAACCGTTGTCGGAGTGTCGATTGATTTTGCAAAATCCGCAACCGCACCGATATTCTTATCAAGGTTGTTTTCAGTTGAAACAGGCTTGTTGATAAGGTAGCCGTTTTTGCAGTTATACACACCGCTTGCACCGTTGTTACCCTCTGCAAGGGCGGTGTATGCGTTAAGACCTACCCATGTGTTTCTCTGCGGAAACCTGTCGGCAAAGAATGTTTCAAACTCACTGCCGAAATCACCCGAAAGCAATTTTTCGGCTGTAACCTCCGGAAACTTCTGCAAGTATCTTTTTTCGGAAGAGCTGTAGTCGGGTTTCGGAGAAAAGATAAACCACAAAGCCATTCCGTATATGAAAATCAGAAATACAACCGCAGGAATGTATTTTCCGATTTTATTTCTGTTATCAGCAAAACGCATATATATTCACCTGACTTTTTCTAATTGTTCACAGCCGTTTTAAAATCTGAAATAAAGGAACGGGTTGTAGCTCTGATTAACAAGGCTTGCCGTGCTGACAGCAAGAACACCCATACAGTAGAGTGTTTCGGGAATCCACATAAAGCGTGTGTGTTCAAAGCGTGTATAAAGCATTGTTGCAAGCGGAGTTGACGCAACAGCCGCAATAATAAGCATTGGCAGGTTGCTCATAATAAGATTGAACGCCTGATCACCGCAAATTCCGTTGCCGAAATTGAAAAGGTCAACCATAAACTCACCGAGCTGTCCGACATCCGTGAAGTAGAAAAGCCCCCAACCGATGATTATGATAAACAGAGTGTAAATGTGCTGAACAAATGACGGCAGTCTGTCGAGAATTTTTTTGAGTACGAATTTTTCAAGAATAAGAAGAAGTCCGTAATAAAGTCCCCAAAGTACAAAGTTGTATGCCGCACCGTGCCAAAGTCCTGTAAGTCCCCACACGATGAGAAGGTTGAGAATCTGCCTTTTAACGCCCTTTCTGTTACCGCCGAGAGGAATATAAACATATTCTTTGAACCATGTCGAAAGGGAAATATGCCATCTTCTCCAAAAGTCTGTAATCGACTTTGCGATGTAGGGATAGTTAAAGTTTTTAAGAAACTCGAATCCCATCATATTGCCAAGACCGCAAGCCATATCGGAGTAACCCGAGAAATCAAAGTAAATCTGGAATGTATAGGCTATCATACCCACCCATGTTCCGACAACACCGTTTTCATCGGTTGTTGCAAAAATGTTTGTTGTGAGCGTTCCCATGGTGTTTGCGATAATTACCTTTTTTGCAAGACCGACCATAAAGAGCTTTACACCCTTTGTGAACATTTCAAGCGTTTCACGGCGGTTTACAAGCTGTTCGGCAACATCACGGTAACGGACAATCGGACCTGCAATAAGCTGCGGAAAGAGTGCAACATAAGTACCGAAGTTGATGAAGTTTTTCGACACTGGCGCATCGTCACGGTAAACATCAATAACATAGCTCATTGTCTGGAATGTGTAGAAGCTGATGCCGATCGGCAGGCTGATTTGAAGCTCCGGAATATTGAGAAACGGCAGCATATTGAGCGTTTCGGTTATCATTCCCGTATATTTAAACACCGCAAGAATGCCTATATCAAGCACACAGGTAAGAATCAGAAACAGTTTTTTCTTTTTGGCGTCGGCTCTGTATTTGTCAACAAGCCAACCGCCTATGTAGTTGAAGAATATGTTGAACACCATAAGCAGAACAAGCTTAGGTTCGCCCCATCCGTAGAATATAAGGTTTACGATAAAGAGAAAAATATTGCGTCCTTGCCTTGGCACAAGATAGTAAGCAAGCAAGGTAATCGGCAGATACGCAAACATAAATACAAGGCTCGAAAATACCACTCGTTTTATCCTCCTGCAAATTTAAATTCATAATTTTTTCAAATACCGTCCTACATATTTTAACTTATCGCTCTTTCTCAGTCAACATACAAATTATATGATTTTTTGCCCGTAAAGAATAAAAGTAATGTTTATGATTTAATAAGATAATAAATCACATTTGTGCGGTAAAACATTCAGATATGTAAAATCATTATTTGACATTATACACAAAAACGGACTGTCAGATGACAGCCCGTAGATTGCAAATAATCAAATTATTTGGTTGCTTTGTATGTCTTTGAAAAAATGTTTGTACCGTCTTTAGTATTGATTTTTACAACAACTGACGGATCGTCAATGCCGACTGATTCCTTAATACTGTTTGCAATGCCTTCATATGTTGATGACAATGATTCAAAAGCTGATTCAAGGCTTGACTTTACAGTATCAAGTGATTCCTCAGGGAGTTCAGTCTTGTAAGTAAGGTCATAAACTAAGCTCTTGCCTTCAGCCCTAACATCAACATCCATCATTGATTCATATGTCGACTTCATAGAGTCGAGTTCTTTCTGGCATTCGTCTGATGCAACATAGTTAGCGAGTTTCTGCTCAGGTGAATCACCGCAACCTGCAAAGCAGAAGATTGATGTTACTGCGATAAGTGCTGCAGAAAGTATAAGTGCAATTTTTTTCATTGTTTTACTCTCCTTAAAAACATAGTGGCTAAATTGTACTATAATAGCATTATATTGTCAATAGTTTATACAATATTCAGTTTTTGTGCTAATTTAATTTTATCTTGCTCTTGTTTTTTGTCAATCATTGCCAACGGTAAACTTGTATTTCCTTGAAAATTCCTTTGTTTCGTTATTACGCACGACTTCGCTTTGATTTTGCTCAACAACGCTTGTTATAGCACCCACATCAATCCATATCTCGTTATTGCTTTCTTTTTGGCTCTCATCAAACACAAGCTCAAGTCCGAGATGCAAATGACTTTCGGTTATTCCGTTTGTATTTTCGGTATCGCTGTAACCCGTTCTTCCCACATAACCGATTACATCGCCTGCACAAACCTTGTCGCCCTCTTTTAAATTTTCTGCAAACGGACGGTTCTGTCTTAGGTGGGCATAGTACCAATAGCGTTTTTTGTCGGCAGAACGGATTCCGATTCGCCAACCGCCGTACCTGTTCCAGCCCATAATTTCAACCGTTCCCGACTCAACCGCCACAACAGGTGTGCCGACAGCCGCCATAAGATCATGCCCCAGGTGCGGTCTTGTGTAGCCGTAGGTTCTGACCGCACCGAAATCATCATAGCAGGAATACGGAAAAGATTTGGCAATCGGTGAAAACCAGCACAAGCCGTAGTCTTTTTCAGTGCCGTTTGAAGTTTCTTTTTCGTAATCACCGACAATTCCCGAAAGTGCCGCACCGTATGCCTGAGAGTAATAGTTGAAATATTTCATATCCTTTGTCAGGTTTTCAACGGTGTCGCCGTTTTTGATTTTGTCGGCAAAATCTGTCATATCGCCATATTTGTACTTTGTAAAATCACCGCCGTATTTCGCACCGAGATACGCAAGCATTGTTATGCAGTCGGTATGCCTGTCGTCATCGTGAGTTTGTATGTCGAGGTCAACGGCATTTTGCAAAGCATCTTTCGTAACATTAAATTCAACATATTTTATGTAGTTTTTTTGCGTGTCCTTTCCGCCCGTAAACACGACAGCCGACAATGCCGCAAGCATTACGCAAAAAAACACAGAGAGCAGTTTTTTCATATCAATCACCGATAATGTATATGAAAAACGGCATACAGTTATTCATTGCGGCTTTGCCGTAAAATGAAAAAAACAGCGGTGTAACTCGCTGTTTCTTCCATATTTTTAATTAAAGAGAGAGGAAAAATATATCAAATGAAAATCTTGTAAGCTGTTTAACATGGGTTATCACCACTTATTCTGTCACGCTCGGGCAAGACTTGTTATAAATCAAGCCGTTCTGCCTTTATGAACTATAAATAACGGTTGTTTGTTAACCCTTTCTTATGTTGTGAGTTTATTCTATCATAAATCAGGAAATGAGTTATGATAGAATCACCCATCGAGAATTTTGCAGAGCAAAATTTGAGGGGAATATAAATTGACATAATAAGCACTTTGCAAAATTATAAATCTAATCACACTTGCCATGCTTTCTATCATAAATCATGAAATGAGTTATGATAGAATCACCCATCGAAAATTTTGCAGGGCAAAATTTGAGGGGAACATAAATTGACATAATAAGCACTTTGCAAAATTATAAATCTAATCACACTTGCTGTGCTTATTCTATCATAAATCAGGAAATGAGTTATGATAGAATCACCCATCGAGAATTTTGCAGAGCAAAATTTGAGGGGAATATAAATTGACATAATAAGCACTTTGCAAAATTATAAGTCTAATCGTACTTGCCGTGCTTATTATATCACGGCAATCGTGACAGAATAATGACAAACAAGAGAATGTTTTGAAAATCTTTTAAAAAAATTTTCTGATTACGCTTTATCTACTGTAAATGTCAATTTATTGTCGGCAATATTGATTTTACCGCCGATATTTGCAAAATAAGAGGTTAAAAATTGATATACTTCGTCCTTCTCTGCTTCATCAAACGAAAAATACTGTCCTCCGCAGGCATCGTGAAAATGTAGATACACTCCGAATTTTTCGTCAAGAATCCTCTTGAATTCAAGCACCTGTGAATATGAAAAATTCATAATAAGCTCCTTAAATCAGGTTTTCTTTTTCAAAAGCCTGTCTTAAATCTTCGATGATATCTTCGGCATCCTCAATACCAACGCTGAAACGGAAAAATCCGTTGTGGAATTCTTCGGGATAAAGATACTGTCTTTCATCGTTTTCACCGAGAAATACGATAAGGCTTTCATCGTGACCGAGTGATACAGCCGATGTGATTACTTTAAGATGTGTAACAAAACGGTTGTAGGTATCGTGGTCGGCTTTAAGTCCAAACGAAAGCACTCCGCCGAACCCGTTTTTCATCTGCTTAACTGCAATATCGTGATTCGTGTGATCCTCAAGTCCCGGATATGCAACAAAGCTTACACCTTTGACCGTTTTCAGATAACGAGCAACCTTGAGGGCATTTTCGTTGTGCTGTTTCATACGCAACGGAAGTGTTACCGAGCCTCTCATAATCAGCCATGCATTGAACGGGCTGATTGTTGCGCCGAGGTTAATCTGCGACTGCGCACGGATAATGTCGAGGTATTCTTTTTTGCCGATGATTGCACCTCCCATTGCATCTCCGTGACCGTTGATGTACTTTGTAAGGCTTTCAACGGTAAAGTCTGCACCGAGTTCAATCGGTCTTTGGTTGAACGGAGAAGCAAATGTGTTGTCAACCGACAAAAGTGCGCCGTTTGCATGGGCAAGCTCTGCAATCTTTTCAATGTCGGAAATTGAAAGAGTAGGGTTGCCCGGTGTTTCAATGTGAATGAGCTTTGTGTTCGGACGGATTGCCGCCTTAACTTTTTCAATGTCGGTTGTGTCAACAATTGTTGTTTCAACACCGAATTTGTCTTTGAGAAGTTCGTTCAGAAGTCTGTAAACCGCAATATATGTTACGCTTGAAAATACAACATGGTCACCGCTTTTGAGCAATGCAAAGAAAAGTCCCGACAGAGCCGCAACACCGCTTGCAAGAACAACGCAATCCTCTCCGCCCTCAAGGGACGCAAGCTTTTCCTGAAGATACTGCTGATTTGAACCGCCGTTGCGTGTGTAGAGGTTTTTGCCTGCACTGCTCCAGTTGAGGTCGCTCGGATCATATGGAAGTTCATAGCTGTTTGCCATTGTGATAGGTCTTTTGATTGCTCCTGTTTCGCTGTCAACATCATTGCCCGTGTGAACAGCCCTTGTCTGAAATCCGAATTCATCGCCAAAATTTCTTTTTGCCATAACTGTACTTCCTTTCTTAGCATGATTTTTATGTGCTTGATTATGTATGTGTTTTATTTCTACTATTCCTATGTATTTAGTATGTTTTAATTATAGCACCATTTTTTGCATTGTCAAGATTAATTTTATAAATGGCGAACACGGTTTGCGACCTCCGCCTGTGGCGGATAAAGGGAGCATAGCGCTGTCTGAAATATAGTCGCAAGGCTACCACTACTGATTCCATATAAAACAAAAATTGCATCAGAACCTTATTCGGGCATCTGATGCAATCTTTTTATCTAACTATCTTCTCGAATTGACAGCGGTGGCGCACCGCCGACTGTAATTTTACATTTTCAATTTTCAACTTTCAATTCGCAATGCTCATTGCATTACCGAGTTTGCCATAATATATTTTCTGAGCGGTCCCTGCATAATGGATTCAATCTGCTCGGGTTCATCGGGCAGAAGAATAAGAATCTGATTTGAGGCTCTAACAACATATCCGTCATCGCCGTTTTCATTTTTCAGCTTTTTGCAGTCATTAACAGGGGTTTCACACAAAGCACGGGAAATTATGCTTTTTATTCCCTTTTCATCGTCAAATCCGAGTCCGCCGACAACGAAAACCACATTCAGTTTTTTGAAAGCGTCTGTAAGTTCATTTCCGAGTTGTTCGGAATCGGTTGCAAAGCAGGTTTTGACGAGTTCAAGGTCAAGCTCGGAAAAGGATTTTTGCAAAGCTCTTTCGCAAAACGAGGTTTTGCGAGCAGCGAAAAATACAAGCCTGCAATTCATTTTCCGTCCTCCTACTGTGCGTTTGCGTATTCGGGTTTCAGCGTTGCCTTAAATTTTGGCGCAATGCTCAAATTAGCCGTTACCTTTGTATAGTCATAGGTGGTGTCCCAACCCTCAAAGGTGTAGGTATAATACTCATCACTCGGTTTTTTCGGTACGGTCTTAGGCACAACCGCCGACTTGCCGTACTCAACCTTTTGCGTTGACAAGGCCGAACCGTCATAGTTAAGGAAGGTTACATTGCAATAAACCTTTGCCTCTGTTGTAGGCTGTGGCTTTTGTGTTACAACCTGACCTTTTGTATCTGTTGCGGTTGTAGCCTCGGTTTTCTTGGTTACCTTTTGGTTCTTAAAGCTGTAATCTCCGTCATACCAGGTAATCTGACCTTTCTTGTAAGCTGTGTCAAAGTCTGTGACGGTAGGTCTTGTACCGCCGTAGGATGAGTAATAAACCTGCGGCCATACTGCATTCTTATTAAGCGATGCCTTTGAAACATCAACCTTTGTTGACTCGCCCGCTCTTACCTTTCTTGCAACAACAACCGTTCTGAAGTTTGTGAACTCATACGAACAGGTTGAAAGTGTTACAAGCTCATCGTCCTCGTTTACATCAACAGGACAATTAAAGAGTGAACGAACACGGACATTGTAAACATAGTTCATAAAATCCTTGTCATTTTCAAAGTCGCTAATCATATAATTGAAGAAATCACCGTGTGCGGTAAGAGTGTTTGTCTTGAACACGGAGATAATCTTATAAGTACCTTTGCCCTTTGGAGTGTCAAAGCGGAAGGTCGGAACTTCTTTGTAGAAATCAAGGTTTCCCGTTGTTCCGCCGAACTTCATAAGATCACCGAACATTGAACCGTCCTGAATGTGGTGAGAGTGAAGAACAAGGTTCTTGCCGTCTGTTCCCTTTGTTGAACGGTAGTCAACAAATACGCTTCCGAAGCCGTCCCACTCATTCTTGTAGTTGTGGTTAAGGTAATACTGTTGCGGTGTGCTGTCTGCCTTATGCCAAAGAACTGGGTAGTCAATGTGGGTATCCTTCATCTGAATCCAGCCGACAATTTCATCGTTGATTTTCAGAAGTTTATCCCAATTGATTGTGTCATCCTTTTTCTTTTCGGGTGTTGTTTCACCGTCATCAACGCTGTGAGCAATTCGCTGAATCTCGCCGTTAAGCTCGGCATTTCTCAGGCTGAGGTAAATCATATTGTAGAACAACAGCGAAAGTGCCGTAAGAAACACGAGAAACGAAACAATTACAACGCATTTTCTTGTAACTTCCTTTGAACCGTCACCACGCATAGGAATGAAGTTGTTGACAAAGCCTGTCTTTGCCGGAACAAATTCCCTGTCGCTGAAACCGTTAGGATAGTCAATTGCAGAATTTTCAAAGTTTGACTTTGCTCTTATGCAGGCAAGACAAACCATATCTTCGGGATTTTCACCGGCAAGAGCCGACTTTGGAAGAACGGCAACCTGAATACCACGGTACATAAAGCAGTAGCCACGATAGCCGTTGCCCATATCTTTAAGGCTGAAAATTCTTGACTTTTTACGGAACATTCTGTACTTGTCCTCAAGCTGTTCCATCTCTTCCTTGTCTGCCTTACGCTTTTTGGCATCAAGAAAATCAAGATTTCTCTTTCGCCAATAGTCCTTCGGCACAGGAGTATTCTCATACTTCTCGGATGCCGCAACAACCTCGGCAAACTTTTTGCGAAAAGATGTGCTGTCCTTTGTTGTAAGAGCCTCTGCAATCACAACCTGATCAGGCGCTTTTTCGCTTTTCGCAAGCTCGTTAAGTGCAGAAATAATTTTAGAATATGAAGGTGAAACGCTTTTTACTTTGGTTACGGAAAAGCCGTTTTGTTCAAGCTTCTTTGCAATTTCACCGCTTGTTTGAGAAAGGTCAGCGGAATTTTTGCCCGTTAAGGAAAAAATCTCAACATCCATGTCAATTCCCCTTTCAATCGTTTGATTATTCATCATCAGCCGAAATTCTTGTAACTTTTAGGTTCTGAAGAGCCTCCTCAACAAGAGGTCCGAAGTTCGGCTTTTCCTGAGCCTCTTTTACATATTTGAGAACAGGTCTTGTACGGGGATGCTTTGGTGTGAACACGGTACAGCAGTCCTCATACGGCTCAATTGATATATCGTAGGTATCAATCTTGTAGGCAATGTCGATAATCTCCTGCTTATCCATACCTATGAGCGGTCTGAACACGAGCATATCGGTCGCCTCATCTGTACACGAAAGCGCACCGATTGTCTGGCTTGCAACCTGACCGAGGCTTTCGCCTGTGATGAGTGCCTGACATTCGTACTTTTCGGCAATCTTTTCTGAAATCTGCATCATCAGGCGGCGCATAATAATTGTGAAAAGTTCTTCGGGACATTCGTCCTTGATTTTCTCCTGCAGCTTTGTAAACGGCACGGTGTACATAACCATATCGCCTGCATATCTGCTGACTCTGCGGAGAAGTCTGACAACCTTGTCTTCGGCTCTGGGGCTTGTGTAAGGCGGACTTGCAAAGTGAATTGCAGTAAGTCTGATACCTCTTTTTGCCATCATATAAGCGGCAACGGGAGAGTCAAGACCTCCGCTGATGAGAATTGCGGCTCTGCCGCCTGTGCCGACCGGAATACCGCCTGCTCCTCTTACCGGCTCACCGTGAACATAAGCGCCAAAGTCACGGATTTCAACATTTACAACAAGGTCGGGGTTGTGAACATCAACCTTGAGATGCGGAAACTTTGAAAGGATTTCACCGCCGACCTCTCTGCAAATTTCGGGAGATTTAAGCGGAAACCTCTTGTCGCTTCTCTTTGTCTCAACCTTAAAGGTTTTTATATTTTTAAGCTGATTTTCAAGATATTTCGGAGCGGTTTCAAGAACGGATTCGATTGTTTTTTCACAAACGGCGGCTCTTGAAAAAGCGATAATTCCGAACACCCTTGAAACGATTTCGCAAGCCTTTTCAAGATCTGCGTCATCATCAAGCGGTTTTACATAAATTGTGGACTGTGCGGATGTAATCTCAAAATGGCCTGCACTCTTTAATGCGTGTTTGAGGTTCTTTTTGAGGACATCTTCAAATGAACGGCGGTTAAGTCCCTTGAGAACAATTTCGCCGTCTTTCAAAAGTAAAATTTCCTTCATAAAATGTATTCCTTTGTTTTAATATGTATTCATACGATTTTATTTGTGAGCAAGGGTTTTCAGTCCCTTTTCAATACCGTAACAAAGTGCGTCGATATCTGCCTCTGTGTTAAATTTTGAAAAGCTGATTCTCAGTGCGCTGTCGGCTCGGTCACGACCGATATTCATTGACTCAAGCACATAACTCGGTTTGCCCTTTGCACAGGCACTTCCCGAGGACACATAGACCTCAAGATTTTCAAGAAAATGGAGCATGGTTTCGCTCCTGACCTTTCCTGCCGAGATATTCAGCACATACGGAAGTGCGTTTTCGGGGGAGTTGAGAACCACTCCGTCAATTTTTAATAGCTTATCCTTTGCGTAGCTGTTAAGCTTTGAAACATAATCGTAATTTTTATCTATGTTAAATTCACCGCAGGCAACACCCATTGCGGCAATCAGCGGAATTGCCTCTGTGCCGGGACGGAGTTTTTTCTCCTGCTCACCGCCGTAATGAAGCGGAACAAGCCGTACACCCTTTTTCACAAAGATTGCACCCACACCCTTCGGTGCATGGATTTTGTGACCGCTCACGCTGATTAAATCCGCATGAAGCCTTGACGCAGAAAGCGAGATTTTGCCGAACGCCTGAACGGCATCCGTGTGGCAGATTACATCGCTGTTCTTCGCCTTTACGGCAGAAAAAATATCCGTAACATTCATAATTGCGCCCGTTTCATTATTGACGCACATTACAGACACAAGAATTGTGTTTTCGTCAACCTTTTCAAGCACATCTTCCTTGTGAATTGTGCCATCCTCACGGGGCATTATATAGACAACATCAAAGCCGTTATCCTCAAGTTTTTTTGCGGATTCCATAATACTGCTGTGTTCAACGGCAGACACAACAATCCGCTTTCCTCTGCGTTTTTTAGCCTCGGCAACACCGAAAATTGCAAGGTTATTCGCCTCTGTACCGCCGCTTGTAAAATAGATTTCATCGGCAGTTGCACCAAGCTTTCTTGCAACCTCTTTTCGAGCCTTTACAAGCTCCTGCTCTGCATACATTCCACGCAAATGGAGTGACGAAGGATTGCCGTAATTTTCGGTCATTATCTCAAACGCTTTTTCTGCCGCCTTTTGCGACACCTTCGTAGTTGCGCTGTTATCGAGATAATGCTCCATTACTTTACCCTCATTTCGTTTTACATAGCTGTACATATTAATAAGTATACTACAACAGTCAAAAAAAATAAAGTGATAATTCAAACATAATTGAAATTTATACGGCAAAAATATATGTAAATTAATTAACGGTGCAAAGGTGGCATTTTATGATTTCAAAAAAAGAATATAGCACGATTGTGAAAAATAATTCACCGAAAAGTAAATGTTTTGTGAACGGGACTAAGGCATTTTTCATCGGCGGTTTCATCTGCCTTATCGGTCAGGTTCTGACGGACTGTTATTCAATGCTTGATCTCAGCAAGGACGATGCAAAAACGCTGACTTCGGTAACGCTGATTTTCATAGGAATTTTGCTCACGGCAATCGGTGTTTACGATAAAATCGCCAAGCATGGCGGTGCAGGTACGCTTGTGCCGATTACAGGTTTTGCAAATGCTGTTTCATCACCCGCAATCGAGTTTAAATCCGAGGGATATGTTGCAGGACTCGGTGCAAAACTGTTCATCATTGCAGGACCTGTCATAGTTTACGGTGTTACCGCATCTGTTGTTTTCGGTGCTGTTTTATGGATACTGCATATGTTCGGGATTACCTTATTCTGACTTTTCAATAATTTAAACTGCAAAAAGAGGTGTCGCAAACGCTGACACCTCTTTGTCTGTTATCTTGTTATCTTTTCTTGTACAAAACAAGCTACGGATTTTTAAGATTTTCCTCATAAGTTGAAATCAGGATAAAATCGGTATTTGCAACAATGCCGAAATATCTGTTACCGCCGAACTCACATTCAAGCTGATTGCCGAGATATGTTGCGTTGTCATCCAAAAACTTAACCGTGTTGCCGTTCGGAAGTCTGTACTCCAAGTTGACATATTTTCCAACAAGCGCATTCAGCTTTGTAAGCTTTGGCATACCGTCAACATTTAAGGCATTTATCTCATCAATCAGAATATTTTTAAATTCCTCAAAAGCCTTGTTTCCGCCGAGTTCTTTATATCTTTTCCAATAGTCGAGCTTTGGGAGTGTTCTCAACAGATACTCACGCACCTCTTTTTCGGAATGTTCCTCGTTTGCCATATTTTTGACGCAGACATCAATCAAATCGTCCATATCGCTGTACATATAATTTCCGTCGGCATAACACCACTTGCAATAATCTTCATTCATAAAGCCGTCTTTCTCTCTGCTGATAATCTCATCTTCCAACGGCATACCGCAACATTGACAAATGAGTTCTCTCGGAGAACCGAGCAAGGTATTGATTGACACATTATAAAGCTTTGAGAGAAGTTTTAATGTTTCCGTATTCGGAACTGTGTCGCCGTTTTCCCAACGAGAAACAGCCTGTCGTGTTACAAACAGTTTTTCAGCCAGCTCATCCTGAGAAAAGCCCGATTTTGTTCTTAATTTCAGTAAAATTTCTTTTGTATCCATAGCCGTCACCTCTTGCGTATATTATAATGCAGAGCGTGATTTTTCACAAGCAACTCGCTGTTGCACGGCGTGTCGCCGTTTCCAATTCGTGTAGACAGTTTGATATATAAACAGTTATATTTCCCGAGCGTTACATTGTTATAGTTTTTCACACCCGATAATGGCGAGCCGCCGTTCCCAATTCGTGTAGACAGTTTGATATATAAACAGTTATATTTCCCGAGCGTTACATTGTTATAGTTTTTCACACCCGATAATGGCGAGCAGCCGTTCCCCGTTCGTGAAGTAGGGGCGTTCATTGGACGCCCGCCTTGATAAATTGGTTTGTTTTATAAAAATATTTTGATGTGATGGATGTTATGTGTAAACTGTAGCGGCGAACCGTGTTCGCCATTTGTTTTGGTTGTACAACCAAAACAAGCAAACCAATTTTGCAAATATTTACAAACATAAATTTCATATAACAAATGATTTGTATTAAGTCGAACCGATTTTGCAATCGGTTAGATTGGCGATCGCTGATCGCCACTACAGGTGAACAATGACTTTGTGACATTTATATGTTTTACATTCATCATAATGTATGTACTATTACCTGCGGGAGAACACGGTTCTTCCCTACAAAATAGCAACAACTTACATTTTACCTAATTCGGGCATTGGAATTGTTACTTTATCAAACTAACTACTCGAATTGGGGACGGCGGCCCGCCGTGCGGGCGTCCGATGAACGCCCCTACGAGATTGTGCCATTATAGAATTTGTTTTAACATATAATTTTTTTACACATAATTTGTGATATTACCTGCGTGAGGATTATATCCATATCTACAAAACACAAAAAGAGCCGATACAAATGTATCGGCTCTGAATGTTAGAAAATAAACGATAATCGGTTAAAATTATTCGTTAATAGCGATAACTGCGCCTGAACCTACTGTTCTGCCGCCTTCACGAATAGCGAAACGAAGACCAACTTCGATAGCGATAGGAGTGATAAGTTCAACGTCCATTTCAACGTTATCACCAGGCATGCACATCTCTACGCCCTCTGGGAGTGAGATTGTACCTGTTACGTCAGTTGTTCTGAAATAGAACTGCGGACGATAGTTGTTGAAGAATGGAGTATGACGGCCACCTTCGTCCTTAGTAAGAACGTAAACCTGGCCACGGAACTTTGTGTGTGGGTGAATTGTACCTGGCTTAGCAAGTACCTGACCTCTCTGGATTTCAGTTCTCTGAACACCACGGAGAAGAACACCTACGTTGTCGCCTGCTTCAGCGAAGTCAAGAGTCTTTCTGAACATTTCAAGACCTGTAACAACAACTTTTCTCTTTTCGTCTGTAAGACCAACGATTTCAACTTCTTCACCAGTCTTAATCTGACCTCTTTCAACTCTACCGGTTGCAACAGTACCACGACCTGTGATTGTGAATACGTCCTCAACAGGCATAAGGAATGGCTGGTCAGCCTTACGGTCAGGAGTTGGAATATACTCGTCAACAGCGTCCATAAGCTCGTGGATGCACTTGTACTCAGGAGCGTTAGGATCCTTAGATGTGCTTGTAAGAGCAAGATAAGCTGAACCCTTGATGATTGGTGTATCATCGCCCGGGAACTCATACTCGTTGAGGAGGTCACGGATCTCCATCTCTACGAGCTCGAGAAGCTCAGGATCGTCAACCTGGTCAGTCTTGTTCATGAATACTACGATGTAAGGTACACCTACCTGACGAGAAAGAAGGATGTGCTCTCTTGTCTGTGGCATAGGACCGTCAGCAGCTGATACAACGAGGATAGCGCCGTCCATCTGAGCAGCACCTGTGATCATGTTCTTTACATAGTCAGCATGGCCTGGGCAGTCAACGTGTGCATAGTGACGCTTGTCTGTTTCATACTCAACGTGAGCTGTGTTAATTGTGATACCACGCTCTCTCTCTTCAGGAGCCTTATCGATGTTAGCGTAATCAACGAAATCAGCATCGCCTTCGAGGTTGAGAACCTTTGTGATAGCAGCAGTAAGTGTTGTTTTACCATGGTCAACGTGGCCGATTGTACCAATGTTAACATGGGGCTTATTTCTTTCAAATTTTTCTCTTGCCATTGGAAATTTCCTCCTTATTGTTGTAAAAAGAATTTACAATAGATTTAATCATATTGTATCAATTTTTTCTAAAAAAATCAATACATTTTTGAAAAAAGTGCTTTAAAAGGTATGATTAGTCCTTTTTAGCTCTTTCACTCATAATCTTTTCAGCAATGTTCTTCGGAACCTCTGCATATGTGTCAGGCTCCATAACATACTGACCACGACCCTGAGTCTTGGAACGCATATCTGTTGCGTAACCAAACATCTCTGAAAGCGGAACATGAGCGATAACTCTCTGAACGCCGTTGTCAGCTTCCATGCTCTGGATCATACCACGACGAGAGTTAAGGTCGCCGATTACATCGCCGAGGTATTCCTCAGGAGTGATAACAGTAACCTTCATGATCGGTTCGAGAAGTACAGGATCTGCCTTCTTCATAGCGTTCTTGAATGCCATTGAACCGGCAATCTTAAATGCCATTTCTGATGAGTCGACTTCATGATAAGAACCATCATAAAGCTCAACCTTAACATCAACTACATTGTAGCCTGCAACAACACCGCTGAGCATTGCGCCCTGGATACCCTGGTCAACAGCCGGAATGTATTCCTTTGGAATAGCACCGCCGACAATGTTGTTAACGAACTCATAGCCATTGTCCTTGTTAGGATAGATATTGATCTTAACGTGACCGTACTGACCCTTACCACCTGACTGACGAGCATACTTTTCGTCAACAGAAGCTTCCTTGCGGATAGTTTCCTTGTATGCAACCTGTGGAGCACCGATGTTTGCTTCTACCTTAAATTCACGGAGAAGACGGTCAACAATGATTTCGAGGTGGAGTTCACCCATACCTGCGATGATTGTCTGGCCTGTTTCTTCGTCTGTATAAGCCTTGAAAGTAGGATCTTCTTCTGCAAGCTTTGCAAGAGCGATACCCATCTTTTCCTGACCTGCTTTTGTCTTCGGCTCAATAGCAACACGAATTACAGGATCAGGGAATTCCATAGACTCAAGGATAACAGGAGCCTTCTCATCACAGAGAGTATCACCTGTTGTTGTATTTTTAAGACCAACGGCAGCAGCGATGTCACCTGCGTATACGCAGTCGATATCTTTTCTGTCGTTAGCGTGCATCTGTAAGATACGACCAAGACGCTCGTTGGTGTCCTTAACTGAGTTGTAAACAGTTGTGCCGGCAGAAACTGTACCGGAGTAAACTCTGAAGAAGCAGAGCTTACCAACAAACGGGTCAGTAGCAATCTTGAATGCGAGAGCTGCGAATGGCTCTTTATCTGATGACGGTCTTTCAACCTCATCGCCTGTTTCAGGGTCAACACCCTTGATAGCAGGTACATCTGTCGGAGCAGGCATATAATCAACAATAGCATCAAGGAGCATCTGAACACCCTTGTTACGGTAAGAAGAACCGCAGGTTACAGGTACCATTGTGTTGTCAATAGTAGCCTTTCTGATTGTGCTCTTGATTTCGTCGATTGTAAGCTCTTCGCCGCCGAAGTATTTCTCCATAAGATCCTCATCGAGTTCAGCAACTGATTCGATAAGTTTCTCATGATACTCGTTAGCAAGATCCTGCATCTCTTCCGGAATTTCCTCTTCACTGTAGTCTGTGCCGTCTTCGTTGTGATAGATTTCGGCTTTCATAGTAACGAGGTCAACGATGCCTCTGAAATCACTCTCAGCACCGATCGGAAGCTGAATCGGAACAGCATTACATTTAAGTCTGTCCTTCATCATCTGAACAACATGGTAGAAGTTAGCGCCCATGATGTCCATCTTGTTTACATAAACCATTCTCGGAACGCCGTAGTTATCAGCCTGACGCCATACTGTTTCAGACTGAGGCTCAACGCCGCCTTTTGCGCAGAGGACTGTTACAGAACCGTCAAGAACACGAAGTGAACGCTCAACTTCAACAGTGAAGTCAACGTGACCGGGGGTGTCGATGATGTTGATTCTGTGCTTGTCATACTGATGCTTGCTGCCGAACCAGAATGCAGTTGTAGCAGCAGAGGTGATTGTGATACCACGCTCTTTTTCCTGAACCATCCAGTCCATTGTGGAAGCACCGTCGTGTGTCTCACCGATTTTATGGTTTACGCCGGTATAATACAGGATACGCTCAGTTGTTGTGGTTTTACCGGCATCAATGTGAGCCATGATACCGATGTTTCTTGTTTTTTCAAGTGAAACCTGTCTTGGCATAAAATCCTCCTAATAAACGCTGATGATAAAATTACCATCTGTAATGAGCGAAAGCCTTGTTAGCTTCAGCCATCTTATGAGTGTCTTCACGCTTCTTGAAAGCACCGCCGGCACTGTTTGTGGCATCAAGGATTTCTCCTGCAAGTCTTTCCTTCATTGTCTTTTCGCTGCGAGCTCTTGAATAAGTAGAAATCCAGCGGAGACCGAGTGTCTGGCGTCTTTCAGGACGAACCTCCATAGGTACCTGATAAGTAGCACCGCCGACACGACGAGCCTTAACTTCGAGAACGGGCATTACATTTTCCATAGCCTGTTCAAAAACCTCAAGCGGGTTGTTTCCTGTCTTTTCAGCAATAATATCGAATGCACCGTAAACAATCTTCTGAGCAACGCCCTTTTTACCGTCGTACATAATGTTGTTGATAAGACGAGTTACGAGTTTTGAATTATAAAGCGGATCCGGTAATACGTCACGCTTCGCAATAGAACCTCTTCTTGGCACTTTGCTTCCCTCCTTCACAATAATTGAGATATCATAGGTACTCGAAAGCGACAAACTCCCGTATGCCAACAAGACATTCTACCATAATATATATAGTAAAATTCCTGCCGCATAGCAGAACTTAAATAATTTAAGTCAAGAGAGTTTTGTCAATTCCTTATTTACCCTTCTTCGGACGCTTAGCACCGTACTTTGAACGGCTCTGCATACGGCCCGAAACACCCTGAGCATCGAGTGTACCACGAACGATGTGGTAACGAACACCAGGCAAGTCCTTAACACGGCCACCACGAATAAGAACAACGCTGTGTTCCTGAAGGTTGTGACCTACGCCGGGAATATAGGAACTGACTTCAATACCGTTAGAAAGTCTTACTCTGGCAATCTTTCTGAGCGCTGAGTTAGGCTTTTTAGGTGTAGCGGTCTTTACTGCAGTACAAACACCTCTCTTCTGTGGGGAGCTCTGATCAATAGCAACACGCTTTTTTGAGTTCCAACCCTTTAAGAGAGCAGGTGCCTTTGCCTTCTTCTCGGAAACCTGTCTGCCCTTGCGTACCAACTGGTTAAATGTAGGCATTATTTGTCCTCCTTTCAAAAAATATAAGAATTGATAAAACTGCTTTGCTTTTGCAAAGCCCTGTGAAACATCAATAATATCCCCAAAAACGGGCGCAATTACAGAATGTCCCACGATTAAACATTATAAACTATCCGCTCGCTTTTTGTCAAGCATTTTTTTGTAAAATTTAAGCGGGCTTATGCTTGATAAATATTATACATTCCCACGAATATGTTTTGATATTATGAAAGCTGTTATTAATCACAGCGACTCGCAAAAAATTGTCTGCACGAATTGACAATGGCGGCACACCGTAATGAAAAAGAGGCTGTAAAGAAATGAAGTTTAAGACTTCGTTCTTCACAGCCTCCGTTTTCATTTTTATTTAGGAGAGAGGAAAATATATCAAATAAAAACTTATACACTGTTTTATCGGGACGATGTTCGCCGTTCCCTTATGTTGTGACTTTATTATACCACACCAATATTGACAACTGTGTGACGAAAACAAGAATGTTTTCGGAATTTTCAATTTTTATCATTTGTAGTAGCAAACAATGTATTTGAGAATTTATAAAATTTGTTTTAAATATAATTTCTGCCGTTACTCACGGAAGAACGAGGTTTTCCCCTACAAAATTGTGCAAATGGTAGCTATACTACGCTCGGACATAATATGTTTTAGATATTATAAAACTGTCTGCACGAACAAAAAAATCATTCAGCCGACTTAATGATTACCGTTGACTGTGGCGGTACAGAGATTTTTCCGTCTTTAAGCTCGGTATGCTTTGAACTGCTCTCGGGGATAAGGTCTGCACGGAGAGTTGCATTTTTAATCATATCGTCTGTAATTGTAAGCTCCTTGGCGTCATTCTTGCTGAAGTTATGAATAATGAGGAGCTTTGAATCCTCATACTCAACATAGTAAGCGCCGACTGTCTTATCATCAAAGCCCTGTGTGCCTACAATTCTGCCCCTTGCAATTTCGGGGTTCTGATTTTTGATTGTGATAATTCTGCGATAGTAGTTGAGGAGAGAATCCTTGTCGGCAAGCTGCTGTTTTACACCGCCGCCGGTAGGCACCTCTGGCTCATCTCCGATACCGTTTACATAAATATCGGGAAGGTTGTCGCTGTCAAAAACCATCTGTGTTCTGTATGCCGCATCGTTTGTGGTATTCGGAGCCTTGACGCCGATTTCCTCTCCGTAATAGATGAACGGATTACCCGGCGCAAGCATATAAACTGCGGCTGCAAGTTTCTGAGAAGAAAGTCCCTGAGATTCAAGTGCGTTTCCGCTACGAACCTGATCGTGGTTTGAAAGGAACATTGCATTGATAGCATTGGGATTTGACTCTGTCATTTTGTTATCGTAGTTCATAATTTTTTTGGCAGTAGCCATACCGCCCTGCGAAATGATGTTGCTGATAATTGTGCCTGTTGAGGTTGAAAACTTGAATGCAAACTGGCTGTCGATGCCGGATTTGTAAAGCTCCTGAATGTCGGAATCATCGGTCCAGTTCTCACCAACCATATAGACATCTTTCTTTATGCCCTTGCAGGTGTCGTAGAACCACTTGAGAAATTCTGTTCCGTCGGTTTCCTTATTTGTAAAGTATTTGCAAGCGTCAAGTCTGAAACCGTCAACTCCTCGGTCAAGCCAGAATTTCGCAATTTTTGTAAATTCTTCTCTCGTCTTTTTAGAATTGAGATTCCATTCGGGCATCTCCTGAGAAAAGTTCGCCTCACAGGCATAACCGTTTCCAAGACTGATAGTCTGAGTATCGCTGTCAAAATATGAGGCCTTGTGAATTTCAAAATATTCGGCATTGCCGTCAAGCTTATTATCGGCAACCTCTTCAACAGCCTTTGTGAAAAGCGGATTTTTTGAAGATGCGTGATTCAAAACAAGGTCAAGAATTACATTTATGCCACGCTTGTGACATTCTTCAATAAGCTTGTCGAAATCGTCGAGCGTACCGAAGTCGGGATCAATATTGTAATAATCTTCAACATCATACTTATGATATGACTTTGACGGCATAATCGGAGTAAGCCAGATTGCGTCAACACCGAGGTCGTCACCTGAATTCGGATCGCCGTCATTAAGGTAGTCAAGCTGTGAGATAATTCCCTGAAGGTCGCCTGTTTCGTCACCGTTTGAATCGCAGAAAGAGTTTACAAAAATTTCGTAGTAATTTCTGTATTTGTCGGTTGATGCAGTTGCCTTAACGCCTTCAATCGGGTCGGCAGCCTTTGCAGTATTGCCGCCGGATGAATCTGACTTTGATGATGAAGAATCGGAACAGCCTGTAAGCACACAACCCGCAAGCATTGCACCGGCAAGAAGAATGGAAAGAATTTTTTTCATAGTATCCTCCGTAAAATTAAAATGGGCGGCAGCCTGTGACTGCCGCCCGTGAGAGCTTTTGTATATTGGATTAACCCTTTACGCCGCCGGCTGTTACACCTTCAACATAATACTTCTGCATCTTGAGGAAGAGAAGTGTAATCGGAACAGCAACAACAACAGAACCTGCGAGGAACTGCTTGTAGTATGTGTTCTTAAAGTCCTGATCAATCATTAGCTGAAGACCGATAGCAACAGTATAGTTGTCACGAGCATCACCCATGATAATCTTAGCAAGAATGAAGTCTGTCCACGGTCCGATAAATGAAGTAAGAACCGTGTAAACAACAATCGGCTTTGACATAGGAAGAATAATCTTCCAGAAAATCTGGTTTTTGGTAGCACCGTCAATGGTTGCCGCTTCGTCAAGTGCTCTTGGAATTGTATCAAAGAAGCCCTTTGAAATCTGGAAACCAAGACCGGCGCCGCAGCTGTAGCAAATTACAAGAGCAACGAGAGTCTGAGTAAGACCCATTGCCTTGAGAAGGTAGTAAATAGCAATCATTGTCATGAAGCCGGGGAACATACCGAGAATCATACCAACATTCATAAACTTTTTACGAGCCTTAAATCTGAGTCGGCTGAATGCGTAACTAACCATAAGAACCGAAATTGTAGAAATTACGCAGCTGAAACAAGCAACTACGAATGTGTTAAGGAACCATCTCGGGAAGTTAAGGCTTGCAGTACCGCCTGAGCCTGTGAACAAATCAATGTAGTTCTGGAGTGTCCATTCCTGCGGGATAATTGTACTTCCGTAAATTTCAGCACCGCCACGGAATGAATGCATTAAAAGATAGATGAACGGAGAAATCCAAACGAAACCCATTACAATAAGGAACAGGTAAACAAAAGCGTTCGCAATGTGTCTTCTTAACTTGTAACTTTTTATCATGAGAACGCCTCCTCATCCTTCATTGATTTTGAGTTATTATACACAATGAGCGAGAGCGTTGCGCAAATAACAAATACCAAAATACCTATCGCGGCGGCAAGTCCGTAGTCCTGAGAGTTCATGGTCAGCTTAAAGAGCCATGTAACAAGGATATCGGTTTCACCGGCCTGATAATATTTTTCGGTCGTCGGACTACCGTTTGACAACAGGTAAATAACATTAAAGTTATTGATGTTGCCGACAAACTGGGTAATGAGCTGAGGAGTTGTAACAAAGAGCATATACGGAAGTGTGATAGCCGTAAATGTCTTGACAGGACCTGCACCGTCAATTCTTGCAGATTCATAGAGATCCTCAGGAATATTCATAAGAATACCCGACATAGAAAGGATGGTGTACGGAATACCTACCCAACAGTTAATGATGATAACTACCCAACGAGCCAGTGTTGCATCCTGATTCAGCCACTGAATTTCAACATGACTGTTTGTAATGTTTGAAAGCAGGATGTTTATAGCACCGTTTGTCTGGAGCATCTGGTTCATGAGAAGAAGTGATACGAACTGAGGAACAGCAATTGTAATAACGAAAAGTGTTCTCCAGAGTGATTTAAACTTGATACCCTTCTTGTTTATCATAAGAGCGAAGATCATACCAAGGATATAGTTTGAGAATGTAGCTGAAACAGCCCAGATAAGAGTCCATTCTGTGAGCTTAACAAATGTATAGCCCTTCTTAGCACCTTCAACGAGGTTGAAGAGTGAGCCGAAGTTGTCAAAACCAACCCATGAGAACAGTGTTCCCGGAGGCATATGCTGTTTATCATAGTTGGTAAATGCAATCAAAATCATAAATATGAGCGGCAGAACATTGAAGATACCGATCATAAGTACAGGGAATGACATAAGTGTGATATGATACTTACCGTCAAGGAACTGCTTCATATCATATTTGAATGAAGTCGGTTTCTGACCGTTAGCCTTCATAATCTGATGTCTGTACGCATCTTTGATGTTTGTTATGTAAATAGCGAAAACCACTACTGTGATTACGAGTGTCAATACCGAGTAAAGCAGAATAAGCATTGAGTTATCGCCGGGTACCTGCTTTGGAATGATACCGTTGATATATTCAGTTCTCTGAGCCTGAATACCAAGTGTCGGGAACATTTTGAGATATCCCCAACCGAAAAAAGCCATATAAAGGATATAGAGAACTTCAACAGCGAAGAAAAGAATACCCTTGTAATATTTACCTTTGCTAAGATCACCTACACCGAAAATAAGGTAGGAAAGTTTTGTAGCCCAGTCGCCTTTTACGAAGGTCTTGCCGTAGTTGGCAAAGCCCTTGCCGATGCCTACGAAGAACTTAACTATTGCCTTGCCGAGTGCTGTAAAAAAATGGGCAACGGCATGAGGAATGTTACAGAAAAACTTCTTTGTGTTGTAGGCAAATCTCTGGAAAGGATTGAGCTGTTTGTATTCAACATATGTCATTAGGCGCTCTCCTTAATAATTTGCAAATCTCTCTAATACACCAAACTAATAATGTCTTTTACGCTATCCTATAATAGTTGCCGTTCGTAATAAAACATTATTAGTCAGGCGAATACACAAATTGATAACGCAAGCGGACAGTCCGCATTTTTTCTTTTTTTACGGGACACTCCGTTTTCGGAGTGTCCCGCAGCTAATTAATCGATCAAATTAAATCAATTTAACTTACTTAATTTAACTTACTTAACGATTAGCCCTCATCCCTAACGTTAGAAATTGTTTCGTTAAGAAGCTTCTTCATAGCAGCTGCATCTGAAGGATCGCATGTGTCAGCGATGATCTTGTTGCCAAGGTTAGCCATAGGATCCCAGAATGTTGAAGCAATATTAACCTGTACACAAGCATTCAGAGACTGCTCACCGATAGCCTTGAGAACAGGAGAACCTGTTACAGCTTTGCTTTCCTGAACCTTCTTGTTTGAAGGTCCCCAACCGAGCTTCTCAGTTCTCTGGAGCTGGCACTCTTCACCTGCAAGATAGTGAGCAAGAATCTGAGCTGTTGCCGGGAACTTAGAAGAACCGTTTACACCGATGTACTTATAACCGAACATTGAGATAAGCTGCTTGTCTGTGCCGTTGACATTGATTGTAGGAAGCTTTGCAGCACCGAAGTTGTCACCGAGAGCCTTCTGGTTAGAAGCTGTATCCCATGAACCGTCGATACCTGCGCCACACTTACCGCTTGCAAAACCTGAAGCAATGTTAGCAACGTCAAGTGACTGGAATGTACCTCTGTAATCCTTGATGAGCTTTGCAAAAGCCTGAAGTGTTTTAACAGCTTCATCTTCGTCATATTTAACAAACTTCTGTGTAATACCGTCTTTTTCAAGACCGTCAATTTTAACACCTGCAGTGAAAGCGAAAGTACAAGCATAGTAACCGTCACCGGCATTCATAATGAACTTCTTGCCTGCCTTCTTACAAGCCTCAAGAATACCCTCAAGTGTCTGAGCCTGCTCGTCGGAAACTACTGACTTATCATAAACGAGATAGTAACCGTTATCGTTTGTTTCAGGATAAGCATAGAGAGTATCATTAAGTGTAGCTGCTTTTACAGTTTCCTCAGAATTAGCCTCTGTTACGGCATCCTTAAATGCAACCTGAGAAATAACGCCTGCGTCAACGAGCTTGTTGAGCTGGTCACTCGGGATGCTGAATACATCTGCAGCTGTTGTAGCATCGTTAAGCATATTTGTAGCAGCATCCTTTTCGCCCTGTGCTACAACTGAGATTTCCTTAAATTTTCTGTTAGGATAAGCCTTTTTGAAAGCCTCAACCTGCTCTTTAACAAGGCTTACAGCAGCATCAGGAGCCCATACCTTAAGAGTTACAGGCTTACTGTCTGTACCTTCATCGCCGAAGTAGCTGTCGTCAACGATTGAGCCTTCAATCTTAGCAGCACCGTCCGAAGAACCGTTGTCTGTTTTTGAACCATTGTCTGTTTTCGATGATGAGTCTCCGCCGCCGCAGCCAACAAGTGCAGTAGCAGTCATCATACCTGCCAATAAAATGGCGAGAATCTTTTTCATTGGAAAAATCCCTCTTTCTGAATATTTTCGTAGTGTCCTTTCGGATTACATACTTTCTTTGAGGATATAACGCACAAAGTACATCATATCCGCTATATAATCATATCAAAAAATCGCCTGAATTTCAACTCCCTTTGTACTTTTTATCTATGTTGTTAAAAATCAAAATTATTTTTGTGCAATATGACGCCTTTTTTATTGGAATTTTACTTATTGCACAAATTGTATTGACTTGAATTGTTTATTTTGCTAAAATGCTATTTGTACAAGTTGTACAATCACACCCGACGGTTATGTGACATAACACCCAAATTATATTCTTTATTCATAAAATAAGCTTGAATTTCGGCAAATTTTCCTGATTTTAGTAAAAAATGACCAATCACAAAACAAAGTCATTTATTTCAAACATCACACATTAATTTTTTAACATGCAGTTGTAATAAGCGCTGACAATTGTTATAATTATAGGGTAACGCAAAACAGAATCCGACCGTGAGTCGGGGAAACGGAGATATATATGATGAAACTGAAAGACCTTCTTATAAATTTTGAATACACGGTTCAGGGCAATCTTGATACTGAAATTTCGGATATTATCTATGATTCACGAAAGGTTGAAAAAGGCACGGCCTTTGTGTGCCTTAAGGGCTATACCTCAGACGGGCATAGGTACGCAAAGTCAGCCGTTGAAAAAGGTGCGTCGGCACTCGTTATCAGCGACAGCCTCGACTTTGAAGTGCCGAGTGATGTTGCCGTTGTAAAGGTTGAGGACACAAGATACGCTCTTTCGCTTATGAGCATTGAATTTTTCGGACATCCCGAGGATGAGCTCTACACGGTTGCAATCACAGGCACAAAGGGCAAAACCACAACAACAGCAATGGTTGCGGAAATTTTTGAACACGCAGGAATCAAGACCGGCACAATCGGAACACTCGGTGTTGTTTACGGCGGAGAAACCCACAAAACCGACAACACAACTCCCGAATCATACATTATTCAGAAATCGATGCGTGATATGATTAACGCCGGCTGCAAGGCTATGGTAATCGAGGCCTCATCAATCGGACTTAAACACAGCCGTCTTGCAGGCATGACTTTTGATGTCGGCATCTTTACAAACTTTTCGGATGACCACATCGGCGGTGTTGAACACAAAGACCTTGCGGAATATCTCTACTGCAAGAGTCTGCTTTTCAGACAATGCAAATTTGCCGCTGCAAATATTGACGATCCCGCATGGAAGGATATCACAAAGGATTTCAAAGGTTCTGTTCTCACCTACGGTTTTGCCGACAATGCGGACTTGAAGGGCAAAAATGCTCATCTTCTCTCCGAAAACGGATTTGTCGGTGTTCACTTTGAAACAGAGGGAATCAAAAACCTTTCTGTTGATGTTGACATTCCGGGCAAATTCAATGCATACAACGCACTTGCGGCAATTTCGGCAGTTTCATTCTTTGACGAAATTGAAGATCAGATGATTATTGACGCTCTCAAGGTTGCCAAGGTCAAGGGCAGAGTTGAGCGTGTGCCTGTTCCCTACAACTACACACTCATCATCGACTACGCACACAACGCACTTTCAATGGAAAATGTACTTGAAACACTTCGTCAGTACAATCCGCACAGACTTATTACAATGTTCGGTGCAGGCGGCAACCGTCCTAAGGTTCGCCGTTATGAAATGGGCGAAACCTCGGGCAGACTTTCAGACCTTTCGGTTGTAACGGAAGACAACTCAAGATTTGAAGATGTTATGGACATCATTGAGGACATCAAGACAGGTCTTGCAAAAACCGACGGCAAGTATGTTGTCGTGCCGAACCGCAGAGATGCAATTAAATATTGCATGGACAATGCCGAGGACGGAGATATTATCGTACTTGCAGGCAAAGGTCATGAGGACTATCAGGAAATCAAGGGTGTTAAGTACCATATGGACGAGAGAGAAATCATTGCCGATATTCTCAACGGCAAAAGCTAAACCCTTAAACATATAAATACAGTAAAAAATCACGGTCGGAAATCAATGACCCGACCCCCAAAAGTTAGACCTAAAAAATCTAACTTTGGAGGTCGGTAT